>Ga0180433_10001484_pt1 | contig 39058 bp, 34 predicted proteins | sample SS_ome_8_FD_132980 | JGI IMG/M metagenome (GOLD analysis project Ga0180433, IMG submission 132980) | Hypersaline lake sediment archaeal communities from the Salton Sea, California, USA - SS_1_D_1 metaG | ecosystem: Environmental > Aquatic > Non-marine Saline and Alkaline > Hypersaline >... | reverse complement strand
GGTTATCGGCTCTCTCATATTTCAGGCATTGTTTTTAAGTGATACAAGCTTTTATCTAGATACTGAGATGAGTGTTGATTTGGGAGAATCGCGTCCAATTAAAACTAAATGAATATGCAAACTGCATGCTTAATGTATGGAATGAAGTTAATACATTACATGTGAATGCTGATGTTGAAGTCAATGAACTATTACATATAATGTTGTGAACATTTCAAATCAGTAAAGTAAAGTTGAGAGAACCAGTCAAAATTACAATGTAAGTTAAAGGAGTTTGCGAAGAATGGGTTATAGGAATGGAAATTATGGCTGCATTTTATGTCAAAGAACTGTTTAGTGAAAGTAGTTCAAGGGCTAATGCAACCAAGGGTTTTGTGTCGTACAGCTGATGGAGGAACATTGCATAATCCTGACCTTCATTTTTCTAGTTTACATAATATATATTCTCGGAAGTTAAGGATTGAAAAGAAATTCTGTCTCAATCTCAAAGTATACTCAAGTTAGTGAGACAGAATAAAAATTTTATCGATAAACTGAATATACGGCAATTTCTTTTCCCCATTTATGTATCGTTTTTTCTAAAGTCATGCCGATTCGTTCGGCAACTTTTCTGGACGGCAGATTTTTCGCATCAGGTAAAGATACGATTTTTTTCAGGTGAAATGCCTCAAATCCATACTGTTTGCATGCTGATGCTGCTTCGGTTGCATAGCCGTTTTTCCAGACGCTCCGTTTAAACAAATAGCCGATTTCCATTTCGTCCGATCCTTCGACTTCCTGTGGCACGATGCCGCATTGACCTAGAAATTCGCCTGTTTGTTTATGTTCGGCAACCCACAGGCCGGTTCCATGTTTTTCATAGTTTTCAAGTGTCCAGTCGATCCATTGCAATGTCTGTTTTTCATTCTTTGTCGATGGATAATATTCCATGGCTGTCGGGTCAGAAAAGATTTCGAGCAGGTTTTCGGCGTCATCACGCCTCATTTTTCGCAAAATCATCCGGTCTGTCTTCATGATCGTATCTTTCATGGTTCTTCTCCCCCTTATTTTATTGATTATGAAGACGTTAATTCCCGATAAACCGTTTCTAATTCTTCCATTGTCAGATCTCCGTATGCGCATTTAATCACGGCATCTGCGAATTCATCATAGTCGTCATCTGTTGAAAAACCTTGCTGGAGCGTTTTGGCGTAAAGCTCGATTTGTTTTTTTCGCTTTTCAATGTCTTCCGCTTTGCCTGCGTAATCAGGTCCATTGATCGTGTCGTAGTTTTCCTTGACAAGCATCATGTATTGCTGCAATGTTTCATTCATACATCCATCTCCTTTCATGTTTACAAAAATATTCCTCATTCCTTCCATTATAATATATACGAAAACGGACACCAAATTCGGTGTCCGTTAAAGTGCCGTTATTTAGGTTCAGCGCCCCAAATCAGTTTTCCATTCTCATACAACGTGATTTTTTTCGTATTTTTAAACGTGTTTGAACCTGAAGAAAATGAATAGTCGCCGCTTTGGGCATAATTGCTCCAGTTGTCATTGTGAAGACGGATCTGGATTTCGCCTGTACTTGCACCCGGCGCTAATGTACCGTTTTTAAATCCTACTTCAAGATACGTGTCTGCTCCGTTTACCGCTTTTTTTAATTGGACGAATTTGTGCGTGATTTTGCTGCAGCCGATTTGGGCATAGTCGCAGTCAAAATTTTGTCCTTTGTGATTCGTTTTATACCAATAGCGGACAGTGATTCGATTTAAAGACACGGTTTTTTTGCTGTTGTTTTTAATGTTGAGCTGAGGGCGGATTTGGTTGCCGTTTACATTGTTGTCCCCCGCTCTGTATTGTACTGCTATCGTGTTGGCTGCAGCGCCGCTGTCTTGACCTGGTTTATCCTGATCCTTTTTCTGGTCTTTTTGATCTGACCCTTTCGAATCCGATCCAGAGTCTCCTGACGAACCGTTTGATCCGCTGCGGATGTTTTCCCTGACGAATTTACCTGATGAGGATAAGTCGGATTGAGACCATCCTCCCTTTTTAGAGGCGCCGGAGTTTAAAGCAGCTGACGACTCTTGTTTGTCGCACAAGCTCCAGTTTACCCAGCTGATTTTTTTGCTGTCTAAATATTTCAGCCACTCCCTGGATTGGTCGAGGTAGACACCGCCGTTTCCGGAAGCATCGCTCGTTCCCCATTCTGTGACGAAAATCGGCGCTCCTTTGCTGAGTGCATAGTCTGCTTTATCCCGCAAAGACTGACCGTGCGTACCCGCATAAAAATGGAGCGCGTACATGACATTGCCGTCTTTCAGCTGATTGTCCGCCGCATCGTTGACATCTTGGCTCCAAGTGCCTGTCCCAACGATCACAATATTTTTCGGAGAATTTTTGCGGATCACGGACAAAATGTCTTCAGCGTAAGGTTTAATGTCACGGTTCCAGTTGACATCGCCGTTCGGCTCGTTGGCAATTTCAAAAATGACGTTTGGCGTCTTGCCGTAAAGCCTTGACATTTCGTTGAAAAACTCTTTTGCTTTCGCTTTGTTTTGGTTTGGATTGCCGTCGCTCAGTATGTGCCAGTCGATGATCACATAGATTCCGAGTTCTTTTGCCGCTTCGACGGCTTCCTTCACTTTGTTTTTAACCGACGGATTGTCAATATAGCCGCCTTCACCCGTATACATAGCCGCGCGGAAGACATTGATGCCCCAGTCGTCTCTCAGCCATTTTAACGAGTCTTTGTTGACATAATCGCCATACCACTGCAGCCCGTGTGAACTGATTCCTTTCAGCTGAACCGCTTTTCCTTTTTGATTGACGAGCTGCGTACCTTTCAAGGTGAGCTGTCCGTTTACAGCAACGGGTGTTTGAGAAGCGGCAGACGCTTTAGGTGCGATGATACCGCTGATGCCGAGTGCTGCTACCATGAAGCAGGCGATGAAGACAGAAATGGAACGTTTCATGTATGACATTCTTTTTCCTCCAATGATGTTATTTTCCAAAAACACTTTCTGGCAGACATTTTCACCCCTTTCTTGGCTTGTAGCACGTTACTGATTGTAAAAAAACTATTCATTGATTGTCTATCAACCATATTTCACGTTTTTTTCGTTTTGAAAATCTATCTATTTCCTCTTTTCGTATGAAATGGGAGGTCTGAATGCTAATGATGAAAAGCTAAAAAAGTATGACCGGGGACTTTGTGCTTCCTTTTTCTCTCAATTCGAAATTTTAAAACCTGATTCTTCTTCAAAATAATGTCTTCCCTCTGCCTAAAATGCGGCAACCGGGAAAAAATTGCTGTAAAAAGTTCACAAAGCGGACATGTTCTCTCTGCTGTTTGTGTCACTTTATTGTCAAAAAAATAAAACCATCCGCTTGGAATGGTTTATTTCTTTAAATCAGAGAAAAAGCTGACAAGTTTTGTTGCGACACCGACAAACGTTTCAAGAATCGCCTGTCCCCCTGCGACCGATAAAATTAAAATTAACGGGAATATCGTTTTTGGGACAATCAGATACCCGACAGCGATGATCAAAGCGCACCATATCCCTGCGCACCAATAGCAATTCAGCAAATAGCCGAAGTTTGATTTCGGCACTTTTTTCGTTTCTACATGCCCTTGTTCATCAACCGTCTGCTTTTTCTTCATGAACGGTTTCCGGATAAACTCCGTGATCTTGTCAAAAACAATCAAATGAGTTAGCCGGTAACTGGCGAGAATCAGCATCGTAAATGTAAGCCAGGATAAATGCTCCATTGCAGGCCTCCAACATGAAAAGTTATCTATAGCTATTTCCCGATTTCTTCTGACTTATTGCTTTTTCTGTCATTTTTCCCGAATGTGATGTAGATCACGATTTTCCATCGGTGAACCCGTTACATTTAACCCATAGCATAAAAACACTTCAGGAGGTTTTACAAATGGAAGCAGTATTTGATCAAAACACAAAAACAGGTGATATTGTTACGCGTTTTCCAAGAGCCAGCCGGTTGCTGAAAGAATATCGCATCGACTTTTGCTGCGGGGGCAACCGCCCGATCGGTGAAGCGATAAAAGAACAGGATTTAAATGAAGAAGAGATCTTAGCAAAAATCAATACATTATATCAAGAGACAAAGGCATTGAACGCAAAAGAGACGAACTGGAGTGAAGCCCCGTATTCACAGCTGATCGACCATGTGATTCATACGCACCATGCTTACCTGTATGAGGTGCTTCCTGAACTATCAGGCTTTGTCACAAAAGTCTACCGGGTTCACGGCATCCATCATCCGGAACTCGCCCAGGTCCATCAATTGTTCCATCAGCTGAAAACTGAACTGGAACACCATCTCTTTCAGGAAGAGGAACTCATTTTCCCGAAAGTGACGGCCTATGAAGAGACGCGATCAATGGACAGCCTGGCAGAAGCGGTTCAGGCGATCGACGTCCTTGAACAAGAGCATGAAGCCGCAGGCAGCATCTTGAAGGAACTGAGAAAAGTGACCAATGACTATACCCTTCCTGAAGGGGCATGCACAACATATACACTGACTTACTTAAAGCTTGATGAATTGGAAACAGATCTTTTTCAGCACATTCACCTGGAAAACAATATTTTGTTCCCGCGGCTTGAAGCGGAAGCCAATCAATAAAACAAAAAGACAGAGGATTTCACTTCCTCTGTCTTTTTGTTTATCTATTCATCTGAAGCAATGTCTTTAACTGGAAGCGCTTCTCCTTCCTGATGCGTCGGTTTGCGGAGATGGAATAATGCTCTGATGCTGAATATGACCAAAATCACGATTCCGGCTAAAAAGATCGTATCCGGCACAGCCCTCCAAGTCAGCAGCGTTTGCACCGTATCCTGCTGTAAAAACTCAGGCGCCCTTGAGCTCCAGTACCCGTCTTCAAACGCTTTTTTCAATTGAAGAAAACCGACCGGCAACAAATTGATAAACACCATTCCGAACAAGCCGATGTTCAGCGACCAGCAGGCTATTTTCAGCCATTTATCATTCCACGCTTCTTTTTTGGCGATATTGCGCAGCGTATACAGCCAGACAGCAATGGCAAACATGCCGTACACGCCCATCATCGCCCCGTGCCCGTGGGCAGGTGTCAGGAACTGGCCGTGCTCAAAATAGCTGACAGCAGGCAGATTGATCAAAAAGCCCAATACCCCTGCACCGACCAGATTCCAGATCGCCGTTGAAATCAAGAACCAGAACGTTGCTTTATACGGGAAATGATGGCCGCCGTCTTTCATCATCTTGTATTGTTCATAAGCTTCCAATACAAGCAGGGTAAGAGGAATCACTTCCAGGCATGAGAAGACGGAACCGAGGCCGATCCAAACTTCGGAAGAACCGTTGTAATAGTAATGATGTCCGATCCCGATGACACCGCTCCCCAGCAGGATCGTCAGTTGAAAATAAAGCGTTCTGACGGTCGATTTTTTCGTAACCAGGTTCATTTGCACGAGCAAAAAGCCGATGACCACGACGGCAAAGACTTCAAAAATCCCTTCCACCCAAAGATGGATAATCCACCACCGCCAAAAATCCGACATTGTAATATTTGTGCCGGGATTAAAGAAAAAGGCTGCACCGTAAAACAGCGGAATAGCGATCGAAGAATAAAACAGCAGATGAATCAAACCGCCTTTATCAGATTCCCGCTTGAGGCCGCTCTTAATGCCTCTGAAAACGATAAACAGCCATATCAGCATGCCGAGTGCGAGAATGACCTGCCAGAAGCGGCCGAGTTCAATATATTCCATTCCTTGGTGGCCGAATAAGAACCAGTTGTTTCCTAAATGGCCTTTCGCTCCGAGCCATTCGCCAGCCATGCTTCCGCCGACAAGGACGATCAGCGCCCAAAACAGAATATCGACAAGCAGCCCCTGCCTTTTCGGCTCGCGGCCTCCGACAAGCGGCGCTGCATAAATGCCCATACCGAGCCATGAAGTCGCAATCCAGAAGATCGCCAGCTGGAGGTGAAATCCCTTAGATATGCTGAATGGCAACATATCCCTGATCCAATCGATCCCAAAAAAGCTGTCCGGCTCAATATAATAGTGGGCAAGCAAAGCTCCGAACATGGCCTGAACAAAAAACAGCAGCGACACAACGGCGAAATATTTTCCGGTTTTAACCTGTGATGCCGTAAGCGGCTGTTTATCCAGATCAAATACCGGAAACGCCCCTTCCTGATAAGCCTCTTTCATTCCAAGCTTGTAACGGTAAAACACGAATAAAATAATGCCGACAAATAAAATAAGGATGGTGACGCTTGCGCCGCTCCACCAAACGGCGGCAAATGACATCGTGTTTCCGGCATCTTCATCATACGGCCAGTTGTTCGTGTACGTAATGTCGTCGCCAGGCCTTAATGTACTGGAAAGCCATGCCGTCCAGAAGATAAAATCGGAGATCTGCGTGATTTGGTCTTCGCTGTCAACCCACGCTCTGTCGCGTTTAGGCATGTGGCTTTCTTTAATTAAACCGGGCTCAAGCCCCCAGCCGTCTCCTTTTGTAAAGACATTGCGGTAATGATCACGCACTTGCTGCAATCCATAAACCTGCGCATCTGTCAGCTTCAATGTATCTGACGCGCGATTATAACGGTTTTTTCTCATTTCGCGGATGACTTGATTCCGGATGGTGGACTGCTTTTCATCTGAAAGTTGTTTAAAGCGCTTGCCGTATCGTGCCTCCGCCTTAAAATCCTGCATCCCTTCCGTATAGATTTTCAGGGCTTCGGCCGTGTAATCAGGCCCCATGTAAGATCCGTGCCCCAAAATCGTGCCATAATCCATCAGCGCGTATTTTTGAAATACGGCCTGACCGCCTGAAATGGACGATTTGGTCATGAGCACCTCTCCGTTTGGCCCGGACACTTCAACTGGTCTTGGTGCAAGTCCTTTGAAGATCCAATAGCCTCCCAAAAGCAGCACCGAAAAACTAACGATTAAAGTAAAGACGAGAACAGATTTCAAAAAACCGTTTTTCGATGCTTTTTTAACGGGCACCGTCTTTCTTTGAACTTCCATTGCGGTTCACTCCTTTTTTGATTTTGCATGTCCTAAGATACTGGATATGCAGCACACCGGTTGTGAACCAGATCACTTAAATAATGGCGGATTTGTGAACAAAATAAAAACAGGCTTTCCATCTATTGTTCAATGGAAAGCCTTCATCTTATCCTTCAATTGCAGCCGTTCAGCCAGTCTGTATCATGTATGAAAATTCCGCTCCTGTCAGCTGTCAGCAGATTTTTCTTTTTCATTTCATTTAATGTGCGGTTAATCGTTTCCCTTGACGTTCCGACCATGTTCGCAAAATCCTGATTGGTAATGGGCAGGCTGATGTAGACCCCTTTTTCTTGAGGAATGCCGTGTTCTGCAGCGAGCTTCATTAATACATGCGTCAAGCGGTGCTGGACATCTTTTGAAATAAAACCCTGGATCCGCTCTTGCAAATCGAGAATCTTTTTCCCCATGATTTGCATCACTTTTATTGTCATTTCCGGATATTTCATCAAAAGTTCATTAAAATCAGCGATGCGGATTACGATCAACTCGGTTTCCTGAACGGCTTCGGCTGTTGCCGGGTATGGGGAGCGGTCAAAAAAGCCGACATGGGGAAACATGTCCCCGCTTTGCAGAATCGAAATCACTTGCTCATTGCCGTCTTCATCGATTTTAAAGGCTTTAACAAGACCGGATTTAATGAAGAATACCGCTTCCCTCTCTTCCCCTTCCATAAAAACAAACATTCTCGGCTGATAGGTGCGCTTGACCGCGATTTGCTCGATTTGTTTGAACTCTTCATCATTCAGCCCGCTGAAAATCATAAATTGCTTCAGAAACTCCATTGGTCTTTCAATCCCTTCGGTTTTGCTAAAGGAGAGCGCGTTGTCACACACGGCGCTCCAGCGCAAAGAGCTCTTCTTCAATCGCCGCTGCCTTCTCTTCCACGACTCTGCGGCTGTCCTTCAGCGCCTGATTATAAAAGTAAGGGCCCAGCTTTTCCTTTACGAATTCAAACATTTGAATCGCCGCGATATCTCCAACCTCTTCTCCCCTCTCTTCAACATAAAAGCGTTTGATTTCCTCGATGATCGCTTGCTTTTCTTCTTGCGTAAGCTTTATAAACATAAAAGCGGCACTCCTTTTTTTATTTTCATGATAAACGAAAAAGTCCGCAAATGAACCATTTATTTTTTACATCCGTTTACTATCCCTCACTTACCGATATTAAACACGAATCAAACGAATGACCGTGTGACGTAATTCACAATGTTTTTAAAAGACTTTTTGTAAGATAAACATGCTGATTGATTTATTCATTTTTCCCTTTGAAAGGAGCAAAAACGCAATGGTAAATCGTCAAAAAATACAATTACCGCTGCAGTCATTTAGTTTAGTCGCAGGATTTATGGTTTGGGTGTTGATTTCCTCTTTAATGCCCCACATTAAGCAGGACATCGCCCTGACAGACAGTGAGATATCCCTTGTCACGGCCATTCCGGTCATACTCGGCTCGCTTCTGAGGATTCCGCTGGGATACTACACAAACAGATTCGGTGCGAGAATCACGTTCATGATCAGCTTTGTGCTGCTTCTGTTCCCGATTTTTTGGATCAGCACAGCCGATTCGCTGTTCGACTTGATCCTTGGCGGATTCTTCCTCGGCATCGGCGGAGCGGTCTTTTCCATCGGGGTCACATCATTGCCGAAATACTACCCTAAAGAAAAACACGGGTTTGTCAATGGGATCTACGGCGCCGGGAACGTCGGTACAGCGATTACCACGTTTGCCGCTCCTGTCGTAGCAAAGACAGCCGGGTGGGAAAATACGGTGCGGATGTACATCGTGTTAGTCGCCGTATTCGCTTTATTGAACTTTATCCTTGGAGATCGAAAAGAAACAAAAGTGACGGTTTCTGTAACAGAGCAAATGAAGGCAGTCTACCGAAATCAGACATTATGGTTTTTAAGCTTGTTTTACTTCATTACATTCGGATCTTTCGTCGCGTTTACGATTTATCTTCCGAACTTTCTTGTTAATCACTTCGGGCTTGATCCCGTTGATTCAGGGCTTAGAACCGCCGGATTTATCGCTGTCGCAACTTTTCTGAGGCCTGTTGGCGGCTGGCTCGCGGACAAATTCAACCCGCTGAAGCTGTTGATGTATGTATTTGCCGGCTGTACCTTGTCAGGGATTTTATTGGCCTTTTCACCCAGCCTCGGACTTTACGGATTTGGGGTATTAACCGTTGCCGTATGCGCCGGTCTTGGAAACGGGATCATCTTTAAGCTCGTGCCGCTTTATTTTTCAAATCAGGCCGGCATCGTCAATGGGATTGTATCAGCGATGGGCGGCTTGGGAGGATTCTTCCCGCCACTCATCCTGTCAAGCGTTTTTCAGGCAACCGGCCATTATGCGATCGGATTCATGGCGCTGTCAGAAGCAGCCCTTGCCAGCTTTGTGATCGTGGTCTGGATGTATTTTCAGGAAGTGAGCAAAACATCGACCAAAACGAAGACGAACCATTTATAAACCTTTCCTGCAAAAGGAGCCTTGAGCTGATGTGCTCAGGCTCTTTTTTGGGACTTTATTCATAAGTTCACAATATTGTTTATATTTAAAAGGTCACTCAGCCTTATTTAACGTTAAAATAAGAACTGCTAAAGGGGTGACGCTCAATGAATATTTCTGTTAGAAAATCAGACACAGATTTGCTCTCAGACGATCTGCATCACTTGCTGGAATCAATCAGTACACGACGAAAAATCAGGCAGGACACATTCCTTTTTCAAGAAGGGATGGATGCGGAGGAACTGTATCTTATTCAGTCGGGACTTGTCCAAATCGGCAAATTGACGTCCGATGGCAAAGAACTGACACTCAGAATGTGCAAAAAAAATGATATTGTCGGGGAGCTTACGCTTTTTACAGAAGATGCGAAATATATGCTGAGCGCAAAGATCCTCTCTGATGGCGAAGTGTTGGTCATCAATAAAGATAAGCTTGAAAAAGAACTCATTCAAAACGGTGCACTGACGTTTGAGTTTATGAAATGGATGAGCACGCATTTGCGAAAGATTCAATCGAAAATCCGCGACCTTTTGCTGAATGGTAAAAAAGGCGCGCTCTACTCCACCTTGATCCGTCTCGCAAACAGCTACGGCATCACAAGAAGCGACGGGATTCTCATCAATATTGTGCTGACGAACCAGGATCTGGCGAAATTCTGTGCCGCCGCAAGGGAGAGCATCAACCGCATGCTGAGCGACCTCCGGAAGAACGGTGTCATTTCAATTGAGGACTCGGGAAAAATCGTCATTCATCAGCTCAACTATTTAAAACGCGAAATCGACTGTGAAAACTGCCCGCTCGACATCTGCAATATCGACTGAAAAAACGAAAACAAACAAGGACATGAAGCACAGTGTCCTTGTTTTTTACGTTTGCAGCAGAAAAACGATCAACACGGCCATAAAGAAACAGGCATTCACCAGCTCTGAGATTCCGATTGTCTTAATCGACAGTTTCCTTCCATGTAAAAACCACGCTCTGAAACTGCTCGGCACTACACCAAGCACGGCCCATCCTGCCCCCGCGGCCAGCGAGATGAACGGCAGGAATATGTGGTATCCCCATGAATAAAGTTTAAACCGATTGTTTTTCTTTTCGCGGATCATCGACTTGACATAAAAGGCGCTCCCTGTGAAAAACAAAACGGACTGGATAAAAACAAACAATGCTTCATCATCAAGCTTCCCCGCTCCCATCCAGAAGCTTGCAAGCCCGCCCGCGCTGAAAACAAGGATGGCAGCAATATCATTTAAAAGCGCCCTGTCGTTGTTTCTTTTCGCATAATAAAGATTGATGAGAAAGAGCGGAAACAGCGGCAGCCCGAGAAAAACGAGCCGCGGCTCCAGCCAGACCGAAATAAGCAGGAAAACGATGGCCGGAATGCCGTAGATGAGAACCCATTTTTGATAGTAAACGATATTTTTCTTCTTCACCATCATCGTAGCCGGAAATGCCGCTAGATATAGAAACAGCCATCCGCAGAACAGCGGAATATGCTTTACATCCGCGCCCCCGGCGAACATGCCGAGAACAAACGGGATGACAAGCATCGCCCAGGCGCCGTGCTGCTTCGGTATGAACACTTTCATCACGCATCCTCCCTTCTTTTCTATTACATTATAAAAGTTTCGTCTTTTTTACACAGTGACATTTTGCATACAGGCGTGTGAAATAAATCACTGCGCCCTCCAGCCCGGCGCTTTATACTAAATGCTAATATATAGAAGGAGGATATACCATGGACCGGTTTGACTACTTATTGTTTCTGAAAAATCTTCCTATGTTTCTCGGGGTACCCCTTCCGATCATCAAAAGGCTGCTGAAAAACGGGAAGGTGATCGATATCCAGCCATCTCAGCATTCGCGATCGTTCCTTCATTCGCAATCCGTCTATTTTGTTTTAAAAGGGGAAGTTCATTTTTCTGACAGAAGACTTCCAGAAGAATCCCGAACGATCGCCGAGTGGGAAAAAGGCGATGTTTTCCCTATTGATCAAAAAGGCGAACCTTTCGTATCTCCGTTTATTTCAGTCAACACTGCCGCAGAAACCGCCGTACTTGAAATTCCATTTCATACTTTCAAAAAAATGATGACTTATAACCGCCAATTACAGACGAACTTTCTCATGCTGCTTCAGCAGAATTTGTATTTTTCCTACCAGCTTTTTTTGCGTTACCTCAACTCCTCCGCAGAAGACGACGCGTGAGAAGGGCCTCCCCCTTCTTTCCCTTCCTTTTCTAAATGTGATCTACTTAACTTTTTTTCTTTTTCATTTCCGCTACGATACACATGAATGCAAACGAAAGGACAGATGAAAGATGATACATTGCGATTTCGACAAGTCTCCGTTTATCGTCATTTGGGAGCTGACAAGAGCGTGCGAGCTCAAGTGCCTTCATTGCCGGGCATCGGCTCAAAATAAACGCGATCCGCGGGAGCTCACCCTGAAAGAGGGAAAAGATTTAATTGATCAAATTCATGCGATGGACAATCCCCTCCTCGTGCTGACAGGGGGTGACCCTTTAATGAGAGACGACGTATTCGCCATTATTGAGTATGCCGTCCAAAAAGGGGTTCGCGTCTCCATGACCCCGAGTGCTACGCCGAATGTGACAAGAGAAGCGATTCAATCAGCAAAAGAAATCGGCTTATCCCGATGGGCGTTCAGCTTGGACGGCCCAACCCGAGAGATTCATGATCATTTTCGAGGAACGGACGGTTCCTTTGACCTGACCATGAAGGCCATACGCTACATTCATGAATGCCATCTGCCTCTGCAGATTAATACCGTTATATCCGCTTATAACATCGATTACTTGGATGAAATGGCAAAGCTGATCGAAGAATTGAACTGTGTATTATGGAGTGTATTTTTTCTCGTTCCGACAGGCCGCGCGAAGCGGGAAGATATGATTTCGCCGGTGGACCATGAAAAAGTCTTTCTTTGGCTCAGCCGTTTGGCAAAAGAAGCGCCTTTTGACATCAAAACGACAGCAGCCCAGCACTACCGACGGGTCGTTATTCAACAAAAAATGCGGGAAGCGAAAGACCCCAACATGAAAATCCGCTATGAACACGCATTGCAGAAAGGGAAAATGGATGCGATCGGCGGATTGGGCCGGGCTCCGAAAGGTGTGAACGATGGCAACGGCTTTATGTTTATCTCCCATATCGGCGATGTATATCCAAGCGGACTCCTGCCGTTTAAAGCCGGAAACATCCGCGAACAGCCGCTGGCTGAGATTTATCGCGAATCACCGATCTTTAAGGATTTGCGAAATCCGGACGGATTTAAAGGAAAATGCGGCGTCTGTGAATTCCGCCATGTGTGCGGCGGTTCGCGCTCACGTGCCTATGCTCTGACAGGCGATTATCTGGAAAGCGACCCGAGCTGTATTTATATTCCGAAGGCTTTGCGCTGAAAAATGTGATGTACGTCACATTTTTTTCAGCATACTTGTATTACGGTATAGATGAGAATGATCATCACTATCAAAGGATGTGATCCCTCTGCATAATAAAAAAATTGATTTGAACGATTCCGTATACGAACTTTGCACATTGCATCCTGAACTAAAAGCCGTGATGAAGGAAGCCGGGTTTAAAAACATAACGAAGCCCGGCATGCTGGAAACAGCCGGGCGTATCATGACGATTCCGAAAGGCGCGCGAATGATGCAAATCGAATGGCCGCTTGTCTTAGACATATTGAAAGCGCACGGATTTGACCCCGTTTGGAAAGGAGAAAAACAATGAGCGAAATGATTAACAACCGGGAAACGCAGCAAGGTCTGCCAGAGGAAAAAAAGCAGCTTCTGAAAGAAATCATCATCGACCTTCATAAAGGAAAACCGCTTGCCGACGTCAAAAAACGGTTTGAAAAGGCGTTCGGTTCAGTCAATGCTGAAGAAATCGCTCAGCTGGAACAGGCGTTAATGAAGGAAGAAGGCATTACCCCCGAAGAAATTCAAGAGCTTTGTTCCGTTCACGCCGCTGTGTTTAAAGGATCGATTGAAGACATTCACCGCGCTGACGCCGATAAGCAGCCAGGCCATCCCGTTCATACTTTTATGAAAGAAAATAAAGAAATCGACCTCCTTTTGAACTTTAAAATGCAGCTTCATTTGGAACGTTTTGAAAAAGAAGATCACCGCGACAACATTCTCAAGCTGCTCACAGACTTAAACTTGCTCGCCGATGTCGACAAACATTACAGCAGAAAAGAAAATCTTCTCTTCCCCTATTTAGAAAAGTACGGAATTACTGGGCCCAGCCAAGTGATGTGGGCTGTCGATGATTTTATCCGCAAGAGCATCAAAGAAGTGAAGCGTTTGTTGGAAGAGTATACGCCGGACAAAAAAGATGAAGTCATCCGCGAGCTAACGTTTATCATTCAAGAAGGCACGGAAATGATTTATAAAGAAGAAAATATCCTCTTGCCGATGGCGCTCAGAACGCTGACAGAAGACGAATGGCTGAAAATCGCGGCTGAAAGCGACGAGATCGGATATTGCCTGACTGCTCCGGAAACGGTGTGGAAGCCTGAACGCCATCAGCTCAAAACAACAGAAGAGGCGGCTGACGGATATGTCAGGCTCCCTACTGGTATTCTGTCCGTGGCCCAGCTTGAGCACATGATGAACCATCTTCCGGTCGATATCACCTTCATCGATGAAAACGATGTGGTCCGCTATTTTTCACACGGAAAGGAACGGATTTTCGCAAGGACAAAAGCCGTAATCGGCCGGACCGTCCAAAACTGCCATCCGCCGGCAAGCGTCCACATCGTCAACAAACTTCTTGACGACTTTAAATCAGGCAAAAAAGACGTTGAAGACTTTTGGATCAAATTTAAAGACAAATACGTGTTCATCCGCTATTTTGCCGTACGCGATGAAAACGGCCGCTATATCGGAACTTTGGAATTCACCCAGAACATCGCCCCGATTCAAGAGATTACCGGGGAAAAAAGAATTTTGAACACGAGCAATTGACCCATTCGACAGCCCGCTTCCATGCAGGCTGTTTTTTTGTCCTCCCTCTCCCCCTCTTGAAAATGTGACAAATTTGTGAAAACCCGAAACCATGTGACAAATTTAACAAGGTCCAGCGCCTCCTCCATATATAGTGAGGGTAGCATCACTGACTCAGAAGGAGTGAACCAGCAATGAAAAAAAAGAAACAGAGTCCCATTTTCAGGAGATTAAATTATTTCTCTCCTATTGAACGCCATTCCAATCAACACAGCCAAACCACTTATGAAGACCGGAATTGGGAAGATGTATACAGAAATAGATGGCAGCATGATAAAGTGGTTCGCTCTACCCACGGGGTGAACTGTACAGGCTCCTGCAGCTGGAATATCTACGTCAAAAACGGAATCGTCACATGGGAAGGGCAGCGACTCGATTACCCTTCGACTGGCCCTGATATGCCGGACTTTGAACCGCGCGGCTGTCCGAGGGGAGCGAGCTTTTCCTGGTATATATACAGCCCGCTCCGCGTGAAATATCCGTATGTACGCGGTGTGCTGATCCAGATGTGGCGCGAGGCGCTAAACAGCAGCAAAAATCCGCTGGAAGCATGGAAATCAATTATCGAAAACCCTGAAAAAGCAAAGGCCTATAAACAGGCGCGCGGAAAAGGCGGATTTGTCCGCGCCGAATGGAGCGAAGTCCTGAAGCTGATTTCGGCTTCCCTTCTGTACACCATTGCCAAATACGGTCCTGACCGAAATGTCGGCTTCTCGCCGATTCCAGCCATGTCGATGCTCAGCCACGCAGCAGGGTCACGCTTTATGTCCCTGATCGGCGGGCCGATGCTGAGCTTCTATGACTGGTATGCCGACCTCCCTCCTGCTTCACCGCAAATTTGGGGAGATCAAACCGACGTTCCGGAAAGCAGCGACTGGTACAATTCGGGCTACATCATGACATGGGGTTCTAATGTGCCGCTTACCAGAACGCCTGACGCTCACTTTTTAGCCGAAGCCCGCTATAAAGGAGCAAAAGTGATTTCGATCAGTCCGGACTTTGCCGAGTCCTCAAAGTTTTCCGATGATTGGCTGAGCATCAGACAAGGAACGGACGGCGCACTGGCCATGGCGATGGGCCACGTCATTCTGCAAGACTTTTATGTCAACCAGAAGACGGAGCGTTTTATTGATTATGCAAAACAATATACCGATTTCCCGTTTTTGGTGACTTTGAAAGAGGAAAACGGAACGTTCACAGCAGGCCGCTTCCTCCATGCTAAAGATATCGGGCGTGCGACAGAGCATGATGAGTGGAAGCCTGCCGTTTGGGATGAAGACACAGATGGATTTGCGATTCCGCAGGGCACGATGGGCTCTCGCTGGGACGGCCAAGGAAAATGGAATCTGCGCATGGTTGATGAGGATTCAGAAAAACCGATTACACCTCGGCTTTCCATGCTTGGACACGAAGATATGATCGGCACGGTCAACATTCCTTACTTCTCACATGACGGCAATAAAGTGCTTGAAAGACCGCTTCCGATCAAAAAAATGATTCTGGACGGAGAGGAAGTTTTTGTTTCTACCGTTTTCGACCTGACGCTCGCCAACTATGGCGTCAACCGCGGAATTGACGGACAGACGCCGGCATCATTTGATGATCCTGAACCGTTTACACCGGCTTGGCAAGAGCCGATTACTGGCATTAAAAGTGAAATGGTGATCAAGATCGCAAGGGAATTCGCGCAAAATGCGATTGACACAGAGGGCCGTTCAATGATCATTGTCGGCGCCGGGATTAACCATTGGTTCAATTCAGACACCATTTACAGAGCTGTGCTGAACCTTGTGCTTCTCGTCGGAGCTCAAGGGGTTAACGGAGGCGGCTGGGCCCACTATGTCGGCCAGGAAAAACTCCGGCCGGCCGAAGGATGGCAGACGATCGCGACGGCAAAAGACTGGGGAGGTCCTGCCAAACTGCAAAACGGAACATCATTTTTCTACTTCGCTACCGACCAGTGGCGCTATGAAGATCAGGAAATTAGCGGGCTTGCTTCCCCTATCGCAAAAACATCGCGCTACAAGCACCACGCCGATTACAATGTGCTGGCGGCAAGACTCGGATGGCTTCCATCGTATCCGACGTTTGAGAAAAACGGTATTGATCTGTATAAAGAAGCAGAAAAAGCAGGCGCTGAGAACGCTCAGCAAGTCGGAAGCTATATCGCCAGACAGCTTGAGGAGAAAAATCTCAAGTTTTCGATTGAAGATCCTGACAATGAAAAGAACTTCCCGAGAAATCTATTTGTCTGGAGAGCCAACTTAATCTCGAGCTCCGGCAAAGGTCATGAATATTTTCTGAAGCACTTGCTCGGCACGACTAACGGACTGATGAACGATGATCAGGACAGCGTCCGTCCCGAAGAAATCACATGGCGTGACAAAGCGCCTGAAGGCAAACTCGACTTACTGGTCAATCTCGATTTCCGGATGGCGGGAACAGCCCTTTATTCAGACATCGTGCTCCCTGCGGCCACCTGGTACGAAAAACACGATCTCAGCAGCACGGATATGCATCCGTTCATCCACCCGTTTAACCCGGCAATCAGCGCGCCGTGGGAAGCAAAGTCTGATTGGGATATTTTCAAAGCATTGGCAAAAGCGGTTTCCAATCTGGCTGAAGAAATGGACATGGAACCTGTAAAAGAGGCTGTTGCGACTCCTCTTCTCCATGACACTCCACAGGAAATGGCGCAGCCGCTCGGGAAAATCAAAGATTGGAGCAAAGGCGACTGCCCTGCCGTTCCCGGCAAAACAATGCCGCAAATTCATGTTGTGGAACGGGATTACAAGCAGATTTTCAATAAGATGACATCGCTTGGGCCGAATGTTGTCAAACAGCCGTTTGGTACGAAAGGTATGAACTGGTCTGTTGAAGCGGAATATGACTCCCTCAAAAAAACGCTCGGCGTCGTAAAAGACGACACGATCGCCAAAGGCTGTCCTGACATCAGTGATGCAAGACAGGCTGCGGAAGCGGTATTGACCCTCTCTTCCACTTCAAACGGGAAAGTAGCCGTTAAAGCGTGGGAATCGCTTGAAAAAATAACGAATCTTGAGTTGAAAGACTTAGCTGAAGAACGGGAAGAGGAATGCTTTACATTTGAGCAAATTTCGGCTCAGCCGAAAACGGTGATCACCTCCCCTGCTTTCAGCGGTTCTGAAAAAGGCGGACGGCGCTATTCTCCGTTTACAACGAACGTTGAAAAACTGATTCCGTGGAGAACGCTGACCGGCAGACAGTCTTTTTACCTTGATCATGAAATGATGACGGAATTCGGCGAGAACATGGCGACATTCAAGCCGATCCTGATCCACCGCCCTTTCTTGAACAAGCGTCCGGATCAGGAAGGAAAAGAAATCGTTTTAAACTATTTAACGCCGCATAATAAATGGTCGGTTCACAGCATGTATTTTGATTCCCTGCCGATGCTTACCCTTTTCAGAGGCGGGCCGACAGTCTGGATGAATAAAGACGATGCGGAAGAAACCGACATTCAGGACAACGACTGGATCGAATGCTTCAACCGAAACGGAGTCGTCGTCGCACGGGCCGTGACATCACACCGGATTCCAAAAGGAATGGCCTTTATGCACCATGCCCAAGACCGGCATATCAATGTACCGGGAACAAAGCTGACGAATAACCGCGGTGGAACCCATAACAGTCCGACACGCATCCATGTCAAGCCGACGCAGATGATCGGAGGCTACGGCCAGCTCAGCTACGGATTCAACTACTACGGGCCGACAGGAAATCAGCGCGACCTCAATGTCGTGATCAGAAAATTGAAGGAGGTCGATTGGCTTGAAGATTAAAGCTCAAATCGGTATGGTAATGAACCTTGATAAATGCATCGGCTGCCATACATGCAGCGTCACATGCAAAAACACATGGACAAACCGTTCCGGTGCAGAATATATGTACTTCAACAACGTCGAAACAAAACCGGGCATCGGCTACCCTAAACAATGGGAGGACCAGGATAAATACAGAGGAGGCTGGGAGCTGAAAAAAGGCAAACTTCAGCTCAAATCAGGCGCCAAAACAACGCGGCTCATGAATTTATTCTACAACCCGTACCAGCCGACGATCGATGACTACTATGAACCTTGGAACTATGATTATGAAACGCTGACAAACAGTCCGGAGAAAAAACACCAGCCTGTTGCAAGGCCGAAGTCTTCTATTACGGGAGACTTCATGAACCTTGAATGGGGTCCGAACTGGGAAGACGATCTTGCCGGCGGCCACATTACAGGCCTTCAAGATCCAAACGTCAAAAAAATGGAAGAATCGATCAAGACTGAATTTGAAGACGTCTTTATGATGTATCTGCCAAGGATATGCGAACACTGCATCAATCCTTCCTGCGTCTCCTCCTGTCCGTCGGGAGCGATGTACAAACGCGAAGAAGACGGGATCGTTCTCGTCGATCAAAATGCGTGCCGCTCATGGAGACACTGTGTATCATCATGCCCTTATAAAAAAGTGTATTTCAACTGGCAGACGAACAAGGCGGAAAAATGCACATTGTGCTTCCCTCGTCTTGAAGCAGGACTGCCGACAATCTGCTCTGAGACATGCGTCGGCAGAATCCGCTATCTCGGAGTCATGCTTTATGATGCAGATAAAGTCGAAGAAGCGGCTTCAGCCGAAAATGAAAAAGATCTATATCACTCCCAGCTGGAAATTTTCCTTGATCCGAATGATCCCGCTGTCGCAGAAGAAGCAAAAGCTCAAGGCATTCCGCTGGAGTGGATCGAAGCAGCGCAAAAATCTCCGATCTACAAAATGATCATCGATTGGAAAATCGCTCTGCCGCTGCATCCTGAATACCGGACATTGCCGATGGTATGGTATATTCCGCCGCTCAGTCCGATTATGAATATGTTTGAAGGAAAAGGAACGGCCCAATCAGCTGAAGATATCTTCCCTGCCATTGATGAAATGCGGATTCCGATCGAATATTTGGCCAATTTGCTGACTGCCGGTGATACACACCATATAAGAACGACATTAAAGAAAATGTCTGTGATGCGTATGTACATGCGAGCGACTCAAACAAACAAACAGATCGATTCAGCCCTGATTCAAGATACCGGATTGACTGAAGAGCAGATTGAAGATATGTACCGTCTGCTTGCGATCGCCAAATACGATGACCGCTTTGTCATTCCGCAAACCCATCGCGAAGAAGTCGCGGATCTGTACATGGAACAAGGAAGCTGCGGATTATCGTTTGCCGGAGGACCCGGCTCTTGCCAAAACATATAACACTGGAGGGAAGCTTCATGAATGGAACAGACAAACAAACCGTTTTTGCCGCTCTTTCTCACCTCCTCTCCTACCCTGATGAAGAGTGGAGAAAAGAACGTTCCGAATGGCAGCAGATCATCGGCGAAATCGAACATGAAGCGCTGAAAGGGCATCTGCTTGCCTTTTTGGAAAGCGCGGCTTCCTATTCGTCTGAGGAATTGATCGAAACGTACGTATATACGTTTGATTTCGGCAAAAAAACGAACCTTTATGTCACCTATTTCAACTCCGGTGAACAAAGGGAGCGCGGAATTGAATTGCTGCAGCTGAAAGATCTGTATCAGCAGTCCGGTTTTCAGCCGACAGACAAAGAGCTGCCGGATTATCTACCGCTCATGCTTGAATTTGCTGCAGTCGCCGATCATGAAAAAGCTGCGGCTGTATTCCAAAAATACGCAGCGAACCTGGAAGAATTAAGATTGCAGCTTTCAGAGAATGAAAGCATCTATACGCCGTTATTAGACGGATTAACGATGATTTTAGAGGAAATTGGTGTTGAAAGGAATGTACAGCCATGATCGAACAAATACTGTGGGTCATCCTCCCCTATATCGTCATCACCATTTTTATCGGAGGGCATATATACCGCTATCAACATGATCAGTTTGGCTGGACGGCCAAATCAAGCGAGATGCTCGAAAAGAAAAAATTAGCGCTTGGCAGCAGCCTTTTTCACTGGGGAATCTTTTTTGTCATCGGCGGGCATGTGATGGGAATTTTAATTCCGGAAAGCCTTTATCAGGCGCTCGGCGTATCAGAGCATATGTACCATAAAATCGCGATCGGTTTCGGACTGCCCGCGGGCATCGCCGCGCTGTCAGGACTTATCATATTGACCTACCGCAGATTCACGGACAAACGAATTCGAAAAACGAGCTCTGCCGGTGATTTCATCACGCTGGTCGCTTTGTTATTCGTCATGACGACTGGGCTTGCGGCAACCTTCTTGAACATCGATTCAAAAGGATTCGACTATCGGACAACAATCAGCCCGTGGTTTCGCAACATTTTCTTATTCAAGCCTGATGCCGGACTTATGGCGAGCGTGCCCCTCTGGTTTAAGCTTCATATTATGATGGGCTACGTCATTTTCATCGTCTGGCCGTTTACTCGGCTCGTCCACGTATTCAGCATGCCGCTAAAATATTTGACAAGAAGCTATGTTGTTTACCGAAAACGGGCGCCCCGCAAAAGCATTTAAACATTTTCCCTAAAGCCAAAACGGCTTTAGGGATTTTTTTCTCTATAGGCAAGCTACCCTTATTCCCTATCAATCATACGATAAAGCAAACCATCAGAAAGGAGCGTTTTTATTGTATCCATACGATCCTTCACTATATGATCCGTATCGCCAGCAATTTCCGCCGGGGCCGCCTCCAGGAGTTGGAGGACAGCAGCAACAGCAGTTTCTCCCCCCGCCGCCGAGCCAATTTCCGCAAGACACCGGCCCTTCGGTATTTGCCGTTGATCCCGGCGGAATCAGAAGATGCCTGTTCAAATATACATTCATCCGCTTAAGAAACGGCAGCCGCTTTTGGTTCTACCCGGTTTTCGTCGGACGTTATTCGATTGCGGGCTACCGCTGGAGACCGCGTCAATTCCGCTGGGTTTACTTCGGTATTGACTTGAACGAGATTACCTCATTCAGCTGTCAGTAAAAAAACAAGAAAAAGGCGCCCCAAGGACGCCTTTTTTCATATTGTTTATTTCGATTGCAATGTTTCCTTCTCGTCTTCCCAAGCCTCTGTGTTTTTCAGACCTGGAATCGAGCTTGCCTTAAAGACAGGGTTCTTCCCTGTTTTACGCTGATCAGTATAGTCTTTCAGCACTTTCGCGGCAATTCCGGAAAGAAGCAGAATCGCAATCAGGTTAATGATCGCCATTAATCCCATAAATAAATCCGCCATGTCCCACACAAGCTGAAAACCGGATACAGATCCGAAGATGACCATTGCGACAACAGCTGTACGGTAAACGGCAAGCGTCGTCTTGCTCTTTTTAATAAATTCAATATTCGTCTCACCATAATAGTAGTTTCCGACGATTGAGCTGAAAGCGAACAGGAAAATCGCCACTGCGACAAACGCAGGCGCCCAGCTTCCGACATGATGCTGCATGGCTGCTTGTGTAATTTGAATGCCGTCAAGCTCTTTGCCCGGCGTCAGATTGAACAGCAGAATCATAAAGGCTGTCGCACTGCAGATAACCATCGTATCAAAGAATACGCCAAGCGTTTGGATAAAACCTTGCTTCGCCGGGTGAGAGACATTGGCAGTCGCCGCTGCGTTCGGCGCGCTTCCCATTCCGGCTTCGTTTGAAAACAAGCCGCGCTTCGCACCGATAATAATGATGCTACCGAGCGTACCCCCTGCAATCTGCTCGATCCCGAAAGCATCTTTCACAATCATCGCGAAAACGGCCGGTATTTGAGAAATATTCGTCAGCACGACAAATAAAGCAAGTCCAAGATAAATGACCGCCATAACCGGAACGATCAACTGCGAAACTGTCACAACGCGTTTCAAACCGCCGAAAATGATAAATCCGGTCAATACCGCCAAAACAATTCCGACCGTTGTTTTATCAAGGTTGAAAGCCCCTTCCATCGAACCGACGATCGTATTGGCTTGCACCGCATTAAAGATCAATCCGAATGTAATCGTAATCAAAACGGCAAAGATAATGCCCATCCATCTGGCGCCCAGCGCTTTTTCCATATAATAAGCTGGGCCCCCTCTGAAATGATCGCCGTCTTTGACCTTGTACACTTGAGCCAGCGTACTCTCCACAAAGCTGGAAGCCATACCGACAAGCGCGACAACCCACATCCAAAAGACCGCTCCAGGTCCTCCTGTTGCAACAGCAAGCGCGACACCGGTCAGGTTTCCCGTGCCGACACGCGAAGCGGCGGAAATAAAGAAAGCCTGCAAAGACGAGACGCCTTTTCCTTTCTCCTCCTTTTGTCCGACGATACGAAACATCTCGAAGAAATAGCGGAATTGAACGAATTTCAATTTAAAAGTAAAGAACAGGCCTATTCCTATTAATATATAGACTAAATAAGTCCAAATAAAACGGCTCGGGACATTGATGATTTCGCTTAAAATTTCTTCCATAGCACCCTCCTGAAACAAACGAATTTTGTTTTGATGTTAAGTTTTCTAACATGATAGGATTATATCATAATAATGACACAAGAAAAACTAGATAGAATTTTCTGTCTTTTAAACATAAAGGCTGTTAACATCATTATTACTTTAGTCCCAATGCTCATTATAGCAGAGTATCATCTTTATTCATATATAAAAATGCGCTTTCATTCCAAGTGCGTTGCGAAAAATCTCATATTGTCAATAAATATTTGCCAACTGTCACAAAATAATCATCTTTTCTTATAACATAAAATATGCTAAGATGATGAGATACTAAGGGGATGAGATCAAATGAAAAAGACATTGTTTCTGCAACTGTCCATATTCTTTTTAGTCATTGCGAGCCTTCATTCGTTCTCAATGCCCCAGATGCCGGCAAATCACCATACGCAAAAAGCCGCTGTTTCAGGAGACGAACTCCATGAACTGACAGCCGGCAAATATGGTGAAGAAAAGGCGAAATCATTGTGGAATTCACTCGGCTTCGGAGCTGAATCCATCCTTCTCTTCATCTTAGCTGCGGCTTCCGGCCAGGCGTTCATGATGAACAGGCGGAAAGAGCATCTGAAGGCATTTATGCTCGCGGTGTTCTATCACTCTTCTTATTTCGATAAAGCGCATGTTTTAAAACCATAACCATACGAAAAAAAACGGGAGGTTTTAACATGTTATTTATTATAAGAACGGTGATTATTGGACTATTTTCATTAGCAGCAATCAATTTGTTTGTTTTTCAAGGAATTGAATTCATGCACGCGATTACCGACCTTTTCAATCGCCAGGACAGCTGAATTTGAAGCGATTTGAAAAAGCTAGACAATAAAATTCATGAAACAGTTTGATTGGCATGAGTCCGGCACTGCACGGATTCATGCCTTTTCATTTGGTCTTCCTTCGTCTTGTGATTGCAGTAAAAGCGGAACAATCCTATTATACTTAAATACAGCTTTTCCATCTTCTTCAAAAACAATTAAATTTTTTCGAAAAATTTTAAACATTTTTTCAACAACTGCCGGGATTTTATTTCAAATCTACAAATATAAGATATAATGTTTCTGTACCAATTAAATACCAATTACTTATAGAAAGAAGATGTTCATATGAGTAAAGTATCTGGAAAAATTGCTTTTGTTACTGGCGGAGGCCAAGGAATTGGCGAAGCAATCTGCAAACGCTTGGCGGAGGATGGGTTCGCTGTTGCAGTTGCCGATTATAATGTAGAAACTGCAACACAAGTTGCTGAGGACATTAACCAGCATAACGGTAAGGCAATTGCAGTTAAAGTGGATGTTGCTGATCGGGACGATGTTTTTAAAGCAGTCGATGAAACGGTTAAACGCCTCGGCGGTCTTGATGTGGTGATCAATAATGCAGGTCTTGGACCAACCACACCTATTGAAAGCATTACATATGAAGATTATCGGAAAATCTATGATGTTAACGTCGGCGGTACTTATTGGGGAATTCAAGCAGCTGTAAAAGCCTTTAAAGAACTTGGACACGGCGGGAAAATCATTAATGCTTCTTCTCAAGCCGGTCAAGTCGGTAACCCGGGCTTGGCAGTTTACGGCGGAACAAAGTTCGCTGTTCGCGGGATTACGCAAACGGCGGCAAAAGATCTAGCTGAATTAGGCATTACGGTTAACGCCTTTTGTCCGGGTATCGTAAAAACGCCTATGATGATGGGGATTGCACAGCAAACCGCTGATGAAGCAGGCAAGCCATTTGAATGGGGAATGGAACAATTCGCTAAAAATATTGCATTAAAACGCTTATCAGAGCCGGAAGATGTAGCAGCATGCGTTTCTTATCTTGCAGGGCCGGATTCAGATTATATGACCGGCCAGTCTCTTATCATTGATGGCGGAATGGTATTTAATTAATTTTAAAATCATATTCAATATGGAGGGCGGAGTTTTCCGCCTCCATATTGAAATAACAAGCTAGAGCTGATATGTCACGGTTCGTCCAATCACGCCCCGTTTAAAAATTTGGACCAAAGAGCGTCTTCCCTTTTGAAACCCCCTGTTTCAAAATGAACTAGTGCGAAGATTTCCCCTGCGATAAGCGGCACCCAAGATAGCTCCTTTCGATTCCACTCCAAGCCTCATAGGTTTATTTGCGCGCTTTTTCCGCCAATTTGTTTATTTCCTCCATTTTTTTCGATTTCCTCTAAACTGCGACCTCGAGTTTCAGGGACGCGTGTCCGGATAAATACAACTCCAAGTAAACAAATAACACCGAAGATTGCAAACACAGCTTCTTGGGACATCGAAGCGGTCATAATAGGAAATAGCAATCCAACCAAGAAAGAGCCGATCCAGTTAAATGATGAAGCTATTCCAGACGCGCGCCCGCGAATGACCAGAGGGAAAATTTCTCCAACGATGACCCAAGTTAAAGGAGCCCACGTGAATGAATAAAGTGCTACATAGATACTTAAAAAGACAACCATCATCATCGGATTTGCATTAGGAATTAATATATTCAATATTGCCGGCAAAATAAAGGACAGCCCCATAACGGTTCCGCCTACTGTTAATAAAGTACGGCGATTAAATTTATCAGCGATCATGATGAATAGCAATGAACCTAGCACGAGAATAACACCTTGAATAATCGGCCACATCAACGCTGAACTTGCCGCATTCCCTGTTGCTTTTTCTACAATCAAAGGAATGTAATAAAAAATTGCGTTAGCACCCTGGAATTGTTGAAAAGCGGCAACACCCACACCGGCAATTAATAAAAAACGATATTTATTACTTAAGAGTGTAGCCCATGATGCTTTTTGATTTGCCTTTGTTTCCTCTCTGGCAGTTTCTTGTATTTGTGCTATTTCAGAATCAATCTCTCCTTTGTTAGAGCGAATATAGCTCAACACCTTGCGTGCTTCATCAAGTTTATTGTTCTTGATTAAAAAACGAGGTGATTCAGGTAACTTTAACATTCCAACATATAAGATCACAGCAGGTACGGCAGCCAAACCAAGCATCAACCGCCATGCCATTGTTTCCGGCAAATCTTTCAATAGAAAATCAACAATGTAAGAAAGCAACATTCCAGAACAAATCATGGTTTGATTAATTCCTGACAGCCGTCCGCGTAAACGTGCAGGCGCCATTTCCGACATATAGGCCGGGACCAATGCAGAAGCAGCACCAACGGCCAATCCTAATAAAACCCGAGAAACAATTAAAAACAATACCCCATTATGAGGTGCTATTCCTGACAAAATGGATCCAACAACAAAAATGACAGCGGAAATTAAAATCATTTTGCGACGTCCCAAACGATCAGAAAGTTGTCCGGCCAGGGCGCCTCCAAAAATAGCGCCTAACATGACCGAAGAAGTAATCCAGCCAATAACCCCGGCGTTGTCTTGAAGGTTCCAATCGTGTTGCAGAAAAGGCAAAGCACCCGTCATAACGCCGATATCATAACCGAAAAGAATGCCGGCAAAAGCCCCGAAAAAATAAATGAAGCCACTTGAGATTTTCTTTTCATTAACCATTTAAGTTCCCTCCTCAAGGTTGAAATTATATTGTGTAATCCAGCCACCAAAATTATCGATGGCTTTTTCAGAAATCATTAAAGTGTTTCCAAACTGCAAATACATGCTAGGATATTGGTGGGATTTCTCACTAAACCTCATGGTTTTATTCGCCTATTATTAAACGCTTTCAATTTTTCCGGAACATAACGATAACGCTTACAAAATCATGAATATTTTGATATCTGATATCCCTATTTTTCACCTCCAAGGAAGCAGAGCCTCCTCGGAGGTTAGAGGCATTACTTAATTACTACATATTCCAGGTCAACCAGCTTTGCATAAGTGATCATTTGGTCTGTTGTTAAATTCAATGAAACAACTGTATGGTGACCGCCGCCGTTTTCAAGCCACGCTTTCACTCCATCCTGAAAGTTAGGCTTCACTTCCCAAAGCACCCGTGCCACCGGAAGGTTTGGTGCCGGAACAGTTGGTTCAAATGCAGAAACTTCGTTAATCAACAGTTTGTAATGCGTACCAAAGTCTGCCATTGAAACAACCACACCATCTCCTGCTTTTCCGTCGAACACTAAGCGTGCCGGGTCTTCACGATCACCAATACCTAATGGAGATACGATAATTTTCGGTTTGCTGCTTGCTAAAGATGGGTCAACTTCAAGCATATGTGATTGAAGGATTGATTCTTGACCGGCAGCTAATTCATATGTGTAATCTTCCATAAAGCCGGTTGATTGGTTACGGCTCATCACTTTGAGTAAACGATCGAGCGCTGCAGTTTTCCAATCTCCTTCACCAGCAAAGCCATATCCTTGGGCCATCAAACGTTGGACGGCAAGACCCGGAAGTTGTTTCATCCCATATAAATCTTCAAAGTTAGTTGTGAAGGCATTATAACCACCATCATCCAGGAAACGTTTAATGGCGATTTCATAGCTTGCTTGTACTTTTACGCTCTTCTCCCAATCTTCCTGACTGTAAGTACCATAATCAAATTCATAAAGGTCTGCATATTCAGCAAACAATCGATTAATTTCTTCATCTGTAACCGCATTCACGTATTGAACAAGATCACCAATGCCAAAGTAATCAACTGTCCAGCCAAATTGAATTTGCGCTTCAACCTTATCCCCTTCAGTAACAGCAACGTTACGCATGTTGTCACCAAATCGGGCGACCTTGATGTTGAAACTTTCGTTATAAGCAACCGCTACGTCCATCCATTCCGCAATTTGCTGTTGCACTTCAGGGCGTTCCCAATAACCTACGACAACTTTATTTTGTTTTTGCAAACGGGCATTGATAAAACCATATTCACGGTCCCCATGAGCAGATTGGTTTAGGTTCATAAAGTCCATGTCAATCGTTGTCCATGGAATACTTTCATTAAATTGTGTCGCTAAATGAAGTAACGGTTTTTGTAATAATTTTGTTCCGCGAATCCACATTTTTGCAGGTGAAAAAGTATGCATCCAAGTGATAACACCGGCAACTTCGTCACGATAGTTCACTTCTTTCATGATGCTTGTGATTTTATCTGCACTAACAGCTAAATCTTGCAATACAAGCGGGTATGGCAATACAGCGCTTTCATTTAATGCATCAGTCACGGCTTGCGCGTGCGCTCTGACTTCTTCAAGCGCTTCTTCCCCATAAAGATGTTGTGAACCTACGACAAACCAGAATTCTTTTTTTCCTTGTGTTAACATCATAACCCTCTTTTCTTAAATGAATAGTTTGATAGAATTGATTTTACTTTTGACCATAATAAGCATTTTTACCGTGTTTTCGTAAATAATGTTTATCTAAAATACATTGTGGTAATTCTTTTGCAAAATGATTTAATTCTCGGGTAAATAAATTCATTTTCGCGACTTCATCCAACACCACACTATTCAATACTGCTGATTTTACATCTTTGCCCCAAGTAAATGGACCATGACCATGAAGTAAGACACCGGGAACAGCTAAAATATCTAACCCGCGCTCTTCAAATGTTTCGATAATGACATTACCTGTTTCTACTTCGTAACCTCGATCAACCTCCTCTTGTGTCAAGTATCGGGCACATGGCACGGAACCATAGAATGTGTCTGCATGAGTGGTCCCCATCGCCGGAACATCAAGGCCTGCTTGAGCCCAGATTGTCGCCCAAGTTGAATGAGTGTGTACAATTCCTCCAATTTCAGGATAATGCTTATAAAGTACCGCGTGAGTCGCTGTATCTGATGAAGGTCTCAGCTCTCCTTCAACAATATTGCCATCTAAATCAACAACCACCATATCACTAGCTTTCATTGTTTCATAATCAACACCACTAGGTTTGATAACGAATAAACCAGTTTCACGGTCAATGGCACTTGCATTTCCCCATGTGTATTTCACAAGTCCGTATTTAGGCAAGTCCAAATTTGCTTGTAACACTTCTTCTTTCAGTTGTTCTAGCACGTCAACCCCTCCACTCATTAAATCAAATGATCCACAGCGGCCTGCTCAATCATTAAACCTTTTTTGTACCGTTCGATAAATGCTTCAAATCCTTCAACATCTAATTGATCAGGGTAAATTTCTTGCCCGGCATCCTCTTCAAAGACTGTTTTGTCGAGGAAATCTTCTAAGCTTTCTTGTTGATCTTTGTTCATCATGTAAGAAGCAAGAATAGCCATTCCCCACGCACCGCCCTCTCCGGCAGTTGCCATAACTGATACTGGCGTATTCATTGCAGCTGCAACAATTTTTTGTCCGACAAGAGGGGTTTTGAATAAACCGCCGTGAGCTAAAATGCTATCAATATCAATATTTTCCTCTTTGGTCAAAATATCCATTCCGATTTTCAAAGCTGCAAAAGCTGCAAAAAGGTGTGTCCGCATGAAGTTTGCTAAATCGAAACGACTCTCTGGTGAGCGGACAAATAACGGCCGGCCTTTTTCTAGTCCTGTAATATTTTCACCAGAGAAATAACCGTAGCTTAGTAAGCCACCGCCGTCTGAGTCAGCCTCCAATGCTTTATTCAACACCACTTCGAATAATTTATTCATTTCAACCTTTTGTCCCATTGCCTCAAAAAATTCACGAAACAACCCTAGCCAAGCATTCAAATCGCTTGAGCAGTTATTCGCATGAACCATTCCAACCGGACTGCCGTTTGGCGTTGTTACCAAATCAATTTCTGGATATACTTTCGAAAGTTCTTTCTCTAATACAATCATGGCAAAAACTGAAGTTCCTACTGAGATGTTTCCAGTGCGTTTCCTCACACTATTCGTAGCAACCATTCCTGTTCCAGCATCGCCTTCCGGCGGACAAACCGGGATACCTGGCTGTAAATTTTTTGATTGATCCAGAATTTTCGCGCCAATTTCGGTTAATTCGCCTGCTTGCTCGCCTGAAATATAAACTTCAGGAAGAATATCCTTTATACTCCAAGGATAGCCTTTGTTCGAAATCAGTTCATCAAACTGCTTGAGCATCGATTCATTGTAATTTTGCGTTGATTCATCAATTGGGAACATGCCCGAAGCATCTCCAATGCCAATTGCTTTATTTCCAGTCAGCAACCAGTGAATGTACCCAGCTAAAGTGGTGATATAATCAATGCGAGGCAAATGCTTCTCTTCATTTAATATCGCTTGATATAAATGAGCAATACTCCACCGTTCAGGGATATTGAATTGAAATTGATCAGTTAATTCTTTTGCTGCAGCACCGGTTGTTGAGTTACGCCAAGTTCGAAACGGAACAAGCAGCTCCCCTGTGTTGTCAAAAGCCATATATCCATGCATCATTGCAGAAAATCCAATAGAACCGATTTTGCGAATGGTGATGCCATAATTTCGTTCAACATCATTCTTCATTTCACTATAAGCTGTTTGCAACCCAGTGATAATATCCACTAAGTTGTACGTCCAAAATCCATCTTCCAAGCGGTTTTCCCACTCATAACTTCCAGATGCGATTGTTTCAAAACTGCTATCAATCAACACTGCTTTAATACGTGTGGATCCGAATTCAATTCCAAGCGATGTTTCTCCTTCAGTTATAGCCTGCTTGATGTTTACTTGATTCGCTTTCACGTTATCCCCCCTCTGATAGCGATTTCAATATTATTCGAAAGAAGGCATTCCCCTTTTCGCTTAACTTAATTACAGACTTAGTATATTTTTTGTACGTACATTTGTCAATCAATAATATAATATGTTCATATAAATATCACAACGATATTTCTATTCTTTTTCTCTTCATGCTTATAATAAAAAGTATTTGTATAACATGAAATTTAAAGAAAAAAATGAGAATTACTTATTCATTTTCACGAAAATAAGGTGAAATCTTTTCATTCATTGAAAGCCATGATAAAATATGTCCACACAAATCATTCAATTAAAAAAATTAGAATGCGAACAACTATGAAAGAAGTGAGTGAAATGAAACCAAAGTATAAGGTCATCATTAATGATATAAAAAGTAAAATCCTTTCAGGAGTTTACAGGGTAGGAGAACAAATTCCTACTGAATCCGCCATACAAGAAGAATACAAAGTCAGCCGGCACACTGTTCGAAAGGCGATTTTAGAGCTGGCGAACGAGGGGTTTTTAAGAAGTGAAAAAGGGTCTGGCACTTATGTAAGTAATCAGTATCAATCAAAACCTGGAGGGAATTCCAATAATAAAATAATCGGTGTAATTACGACCTACATTTCAGATTACATTTTCCCCTCAATTATTCGCGGAATTGAAGGGAGATTGAATGAGGCTAATTATTCGTTACTATTAGCTAGTACAAATAATGATGTCGAACAAGAAAAAAAAGCTTTGGAAATGATGTTGTCATTTGGCGTCGATGGTTTAATTGTTGAACCTACGAAAAGTAATCTATACAATCCCAATATTGCTTACTATTTATCGTTTAAGGAACAGGATATTCCTTTCATCATGATCAATGCTTATTATGAAGAATTAGATGTTCCTTTTCTTTGTCTCGATGATGTGCAGTCCAGCTATCTCGCAACAAAAGAATTAATATCAAAAGGACATACACAAATTGGTCTCATTTCAAAAATGGATGATTTACAAGGAAAGTATCGAATGAAGGGGTATATAAAAGCGCTTGGTGAAGCCAAATTACGATTTCAACCAGAGCATGTGCTTTCGTACAATACAGAGACGAAGCTGGAACTATACACAAACCTGAAGAAGTTTCTAAATGAAAAGAGAGACGTGTTGACTGCAATTGTTTGCTATAACGACGAAGTAGGATTGGAAGTAGCAAATGTATGCAGACAACTTAATATTTCTGTCCCGGACAAATTGTCAATTATTGGACAGGACAATTCGTATATTGCCAAAAATGCGAATATCAAACTAACAACATTGACACATCCTCAAGAACAAATGGGACACGATGCAGCTGATTGGGTCATCAAGAAATTGCAAGGAAAGAAGGATTTACCAAACGAAACCTACTATCAGCCTGTGTTAATTGAAGGTGAAACCGTAAAAGAGTTAGATGTACAATAATCTTGGTGTGATCAAGGAAAACCCAGTCCATGTGCACTAAAGGCGTGAACGCGGACTGGGTTGTTTTACTCTGTTATCAATTAAGCAGCAGAGAACTTTCATGTATTTGACGCTTACTCCAAAAAGAAAGCGAAAATCTCACCGATACGGGAAAAAGCTTGTATCACAAGAAAGTAGCCTAGCATTTAAAAATGAACCTGTGTAAAGTTTATCTGGCATGCTCTTTTTCTGCAGCATTCTTCGTTGTCTTGCAGAATGGCTCTATTCTTGATAGGCATGTGGTGATATCCCTAGAATTGGGCGCAGGTCGATTTCACTCCCGTTCATGTTTGCTGATCCATACATCCGTTACTTCCCCTGCCTCATCTTCGTCGATGATGAAAGAACCGTTGCTGTACCGGTCATGAAGCTTGATATCTTTGACAAGCATCTCCTCTGTGATGCCTTTTTCGGTTTGAAGCGTGATTTGAGCATGATATGAGCATGCGAGCAGCCCGGTGATGCGGTGAGGTTTTTTCTTCAATTCCCTCAGCATGAGAACCCCTCGTTTCGCCCGTGACGTTTTTTCAAATTCAGTGCGGTTCATCCGCTTAATAGATCCGCGCTGGGTCACGAGCACAAGCACATCCGATTCTTCTAAAACCTGCCCGCTGGCGACAAAGTCGCCGTCTTTCAAATTGACGCCTTTGACACCGGCCGCCCTTGCGCCGACGACGCTGACCTCATCTTCTGAGAACCACAGACCGTAGCCGGAATGTGTCGCGATAAACAAATCTTTCGTTCCGTCCGTTACATGAACATCAACCACTTCATCGTCGCCTTTTAAGTTAAGAGCGACCAATGCTTTTGAATAGCGCTGTGCTTTATACTGCATCAGCTGAGTTCTTTTCGCCATTCCGTTTTTCGTAAAGAACAGCAGGTATTCAGATTCGGTAAACTCTCTGACAGGGATCGCCTTGACGATGGATTCATCGCTGTCGATCGATATGATATTCGTGATGTGCTGACCCAAGTCTTTCCATCTGATATCAGGAAGCTGGTGAACCGGACAATACACATAGCTTCCTTTATTTGTAAATAAGAGCAGTACGTCTGTCGTATTCATTTCCAGCTGACAGAGCAGACGGTCGGTATCTTTCATGCCGAAGTCCTGGCCGTTTGATGCAGCAAAAGACCGCTGGCTCGTTCGTTTAATATAACCGTCTTTCGTCACGGTCACATAAACGTCTTCAGACGCCACCATCACTTCAAGATTGATTTTGATTTCTTCAATTTTCTCCTCGATGACAGAGCGCCGTTGACCGGCATAGATTTTTTTCACCTTTTTCAAGCTGTCTTTGATCACTTTCAAGAGTTTCTTGTCATTGGAAAGGATCTCTTCCAGCTCTTTGATCTTCTGGTCGAGTTCTTTTGCTTCTTCCTGGAGGGCCGTAATATCTGTGTTTGTCAGCCTGTACAGCTGCAATGAAACGATCGCTTCAGCCTGCGGCTCTGTAAATGCGAACTTTTCGATCAGATTGTTTTTGGCATCGCGCTTGTCATTGGAGGAACGGATCGTCGCAATGACTTCATCCAAAATGGACAGTGCTTTCATCAATCCTTCTACGATATGATGCCTTTCCTTCGCTTTTTTCAGCTCATACTGAGAACGGTTGGTGATGACTTCTTTTTGGTGGCCGATATAAGCGTCCAAAATTGATGTGAGATTCATCAACATCGGTCTTCTGTTATGAATAGCCACCATGTTAAAGTTGTACGGAATCTGCAAATCCGAGTTTTTGTACAAGAAATTTAAAATACCTTGTGCATCCGCTTCTTTTTTCAGCTCAATCACGATTCTGAGTCCTGTCCGGTCGGTCTCGTCACGGACTTCGGAAATCCCTTCGACCTTCCGTTCAATCCTGAATTCGTCCATTTTTTTCACTAAATTCGCTTTGTTGACTTCAAACGGAATTTCAGTAATGACAATTTGCTGGCGGCCGCCTCTGATGGTTTCGATCTCGGCTTTGCCCCTGATGATGATTTTACCTTTTCCGGTTTCATAGGCTTTTTTTATGCCTTCTTTACCCTGAATGATTCCTCCGGTCGGAAAGTCCGGTCCTTTTACGAGCTCCATGAGGTCATCCACACTGCAGTTCGGCGAGTCAATCCGCCTTATCACGGCATCGATCACTTCCCCGAGATGATGCGGCGGAATGTCAGTCGCATACCCGGCGGAAATCCCTGTCGATCCGTTGACAAGCAGGTTCGGGAACATCGCCGGAAGGACGACGGGCTCCTTGCTTGTATCATCAAAGTTTGGCACAAACTCGACCGTTTCTTTGTCAATATCTCGCAAAAGCTCTGAAGCGATCGCTGCGAGCCTTGCTTCTGTATAACGCATCGCAGCCGGCGGATCACCGTCGATGCTTCCGTTGTTACCGTGCATTTCAACCAGCACGTTGCGAACCTTCCAGTCCTGGCTCATCCGCACCATCGCTTCGTAGACCGAACTGTCTCCATGAGGATGATAGTTCCCGATTACATTACCGACCGTTTTTGCGGCCTTGCGGAAATTCTTATCGTGCGTGTTCCCTTCCGCATGCATGGCGTATAGGATTCTTCTTTGAACAGGCTTCAGGCCGTCCCTGGCGTCAGGGAGCGCCCGATCCTGAATAATGTATTTGCTGTATCGGCCGAAACGGTCGCCGATCACGTCTTCCAATGGTAAATCATGATAAATCTCTGGCTGTGCCATTTATTTAAACCTCCTCAGCGACCGATAAATTCTCGTTTTCTAAAATGTTGCTTTCTTCATCAAGTCCGAAAGCGACGTTTTTCTCAATCCATTTTCTTCTCGGCTCAACTTTGTCGCCCATCAATGTCGTCACGCGCCTTTCCACACGGGCTGCGTCATCGATTTTAACCCTGACAAGCGTTCTTGATTCGGGGTTCATTGTCGTTTCCCAAAGCTGGTCAGCGTTCATTTCGCCGAGACCTTTATAGCGCTGAATCGTATATCCTCTTCCGACTTTTTTGAGGACGTCGTCCATTTCTTCATCAGACCAAGCATATTCAATGATTTCTTTTTTGCCAGACCCTTTGCTGACTTTATAGAGCGGCGGCAGCGCGATAAACACTTTTCCGTGCTCGATCAGCGGCTTCATATAGCGGTAGAAAAAAGTCAGGAGCAGCACTTGGATATGAGCGCCGTCTGTATCCGCATCTGTCATGATGATGACTTTGTCGTAATTGATGTCCTCAATGTCAAAATCAGCGCCGACCCCTCCGCCGATCGCATGAATAATCGTATTGATCTCTTCATTTTTAAAAATATCGGCCAGCTTCGCTTTTTCCGTATTGATAACCTTTCCGCGGAGCGGCAGGACAGCCTGGAATTTCCGGTCTCTTCCCTGCTTTGCTGATCCTCCGGCAGAGTCACCCTCCACGAGATACAATTCGTTTTTGGACGGATTCCTTGATTGTGCAGGCGTCAGCTTGCCGGAGAGCGTCGCTTCGGATTTCTTTCTTTTCTTTCCGCTTCTTGCCTCTTCTCTTGCTTTTCTCGCAGCTTCTCTTGCCTGGGAGGCTTTAATCGCTTTTTTGACGAGCAATGTTGCCGTTTCCCTGTTTTCTTCAAGGAAATATGCGAGCTGCTCGGAGACGATCGCATCAACGGCTGATCTTGCTTCACTCGTGCCGAGCTTTCCTTTTGTCTGTCCTTCAAATTGAAGAAGCTCTTCTGGAATCCGGACGGAAACGATGGCTGACAGGCCTTCCCGGATGTCCGTTCCTTCAAGGTTTTTGTCCTTTTCTTTTAAAAGGGCCACCTTTCTCGCATATTCGTTGAATGCTCTTGTCATCGCCGTTTTCGCACCGGACTCATGGGTTCCTCCGTCCTTTGTTCTGACATTATTGACGAATGACAGGATGTTTTCGGAATAGCCGTCATTAAATTGAAACGCGAAGTCCACCTCGATGCCGTTGTGCTCCCCTTCAAATGAGACCACTTCAGAAAGCGCGTCTTTCTCCTCATTTAAATAAGCGACAAAAGCTTCGATTCCGTTTTCGTATAAAAACGTTTCTTTTGTTTGATCGCGTTCATCGATCAATTCGATTTTTAATCCTTTTAACAAAAAGGCTGATTCTCTCAGACGCTCTGAAAGCGTTTCAAAGTTAAAAGTCGTTGTGCTGAACATCGTAGGATCAGGCTTGAAATGAATCAGGGTGCCGGTCTTTTTGGTCGTTCCGATTTTATCAAGGGATGTCACCGGTTTGCCGCCGTTTTCAAAACGCTGCCTGTAAACATTTCCGTCCCGCTCAATTGTGACTGTCAGCCACTCAGACAGGGCGTTTACAACGGATGCACCGACGCCGTGCAGCCCCCCGCTCGTTTTATAGCCGCCTTGGCCGAACTTTCCTCCGGCATGCAGCACTGTCAAAATAATTTCGGGAGTCGGTTTGCCGAGCTTATGCATTCCTGTTGGCATTCCCCGGCCTCTGTCTTGCACCGATATGCTGTTATCTTTATGTATCTTTACTATAATATGATTCCCATGGCCCGCAAGGACTTCATCGACGGAATTATCGACGATTTCATATACGAGATGGTGCAGACCCCGGCTGTCTGTCGAACCGATGTACATACCGGGGCGTTTTCTGACCGCTTCAAGGCCTTCGAGCACCTGTATGGAATCATCATTATAGTCAAATTGCTGTTTCTTAACCAAATGCATAAACCCCTTTCAAAAATCAAACATTGCTTATAAAGAATAATACACACTCTGTCATGTAAAGCAAAGTATTATCCGATTCTTTTCCAATCGCTTCAAGCATTGTCGGGAAAATGTTAAAATGAATGCCGTTTTTTTGCACAGCCGTCATTTTACACGATTCGCCCCCTGGAGGACAAGGCTTTTCCACCAGCAATTGGAAAATCATTCTTAAAAAAACTGTCCAAGACTTATTGTAGCCGTTTTTCACAGCAATTCGCAAACATATTCTCGCATAAAAAAGACAAAAACCCTTGAATAAACAAGGATTTTTGTCTTTTTTATGCCGATTTTGTTAACGCGTGTGCCACTTTTATACACAAATCCATAATCACCGTATAGCCTTTTTCGCTCAGAAGCCGATAAGCTTCTTCGTTGACAAGCCCCTGCTGCGCCCAAAACACATCTGCGTCTATCTCCAGGAATTCCTTTGCGACATCGGGCAGATGTTCGGATCTTCTGAACACATTGACGATATCGACATGTCCTTCAATGTCTTTTAATGATGCCACAGCCTTGACGCCCAGCGCCTCATCTATGGACGGATTGACAGGGATGATGTCATATCCCGCGTCCTGCATCGCTTTTGATACCATGTACGATGTTCTTTCAGGATTGTCGGACAGGCCGACTACCGCGATTCGTTTACTGTTTTCAAGAATGCTTTTGATTTCCTGTTTAGAAGGGTTTTCCATGGCGATCACTCCTTTTACGTTCAGTTTACACGAAATCAAAGGCGATAATCAAAATTTTCATATGATTAGGGCGCATTATCTTGTATGATATATACGGTACTTCTAAAGAAAAGCCGTCATGAAAAGCGCCTCTCATGTTAAAATAAAGAGAAGGGATCATCTAAAAAGGAGAAATGAAATGTTAATTGCTTTATTATTTGTTTTAGCCTATCTACTCGGCAGCATTCCGTCCGGCTTAATTGTCGGAAAGGCCGCCAAAGGAATCGACATCAGGGAACACGGCAGCGGCAATCTTGGCGCCACCAATGCATTCCGGACACTTGGGGTGAAAGCCGGCTCCATCGTGGTGGCTGCGGATATTTTGAAAGGGACGCTCGCCGCCTTTCTGCCCACCATCCTCCACATCGGCGTACACCCTTTGTTGGCCGGTGTAGCCGCAGTCATCGGGCATATGTTCCCTGTGTTCGCAAAATTTAAAGGCGGAAAAGCTGTCGCTACTTCCGGAGGCGTATTGCTTTGCTATCAGCCTTTTCTGTTTCTCACAATGATTGCTGTGTTCTTTCTGTTTTTGTATATCACAAAATATGTATCGCTTTCTTCCATTTTAACCGGCTTGTATACAACGGTTTACAGCCTGTTTACGAAAGATCTTTTATTGGTGGCAGTCGTCGCCTTTCTAACGGCGTTTGTCGTATACAGACACAGGACGAACATTAAACGCATTATGGATAAAACCGAGCCCAAAATCAAGTGGATGTCCGGCAAAAAATGAGCCTATCCGAAAAACATTATATTTTCATGATCGGACAAAATCGTTATATACTATAAATAGATTCAGCATGCTTTGAAACAAATGATGAAGGAGTGCTTGCCCGTGAATTTGAAAATTAATGAAGAGGCGCTTAAATGGTATAAGGACGAGCTTGATTTAAAAGAAGGAGATCAGGTTCGCTTCTTTGTCCGTTACGGAGGCTGCAGCAATGTTCAAAAAGGCTTCTCCCTTGGGGTTTCAAAAGATGAGCCGCAGCAAATCGGTGTGAGCGCGGAAAAAGACGGCATTACGTTTTTCGTTGAAGAAAGCGATGTATGGTATTTCGACGGCCATGATCTGCTTGTCACCTATAATGAATCTTCGGAAGAGCCTGTTTTTGAATATCAGTAAAAAAGAGCATTTTTTAAAGCTTGCAGAGAAACTCTTGTTTTTCTGCAAGTTTTTTTATTTTTCATCTTAATTAAAGTACCGAAAAAAGCCTTCCAACACATAGACTGGCTCGCCTGAGTGTGCGGCAGCTGCACACCGTACGCTGCGTACACCTCCCGAATAACTGAGTGTGTATAGATTCTGTATATCTAAAATGCAGTTCGTCTAAAATAAACCGGCAAGGATTTTCCCATATTATACAGAGTCATTGATATCGAGGTGTTTGACATGGTTTACGGTGTGATAACCTTTATTTTGCTAGCTGTTTTTCTGATCTTTTATTTAACGGACCG
>Ga0180433_10001483_pt1 | contig 39064 bp, 39 predicted proteins | sample SS_ome_8_FD_132980 | JGI IMG/M metagenome (GOLD analysis project Ga0180433, IMG submission 132980) | Hypersaline lake sediment archaeal communities from the Salton Sea, California, USA - SS_1_D_1 metaG | ecosystem: Environmental > Aquatic > Non-marine Saline and Alkaline > Hypersaline >... | reverse complement strand
TCCGGGACTCTGAGCCCACCACGTCCACCGCCACCCCGAAGGGCTGGCCCACCGAGGCGAAGCCGACCATCTGGCCGCCTTCGTTGCTTCCGCTCGCGTAGTAGGTCCAGCCGGCCATGGCCTTACGTTGGCGCGCGGCAGGCTTCGTAGAGTTCCCGGTACCAGCCGGCGCGCTTGAGGACCCCGGGGACGTAGGCGCGGGTCTCCCCGGGCCAGGAGGACATTGGATCGCCAGCCTTCACGCGAGCGGGGCCGGCGTTGTAGCCCGCGAGCGTCTCCTCGATGGTGCGGCCCTTGTCGAGCAGGCTGCGCAGGTAGTGGGCGCCCATCCAGGCACTCTGCCTGGGGTCGGTGCGATCCAGGTAGGCCGCAACCCCCTCCGCCTCGTACATGGCGCGCTGAGGGTCGTTGTTGGTCTTGACGGGCTCGAAGGGCCACTGTCCCCGGTCCCGCAGGCGCTTGTAGATCCCCAGGGCCGTGCGGGGCATCACCTGGGCGAGACCGATGGCCCCCGCCTTGCTGCCCGCGTCGGGCTTGAAACGCGACTCCGTGTGGACCAGGCCCATGAGGACCGACCTCGAGATACCGAAGTGGTCCGCGGCCTCATGCACCGCTGGCGCGTACAGCCAAGCGCGGTTGGCGACAACGTCATTCTCCCGGGGCCCGATGTAGGCCAGGTACTGGTCGACGGAACAGCGCCCGTCGCCGAGGGTGAAGCCTGAAACCTGCAGGCGCACGGCGAGGGCCGTCGCGGCGGCCCCGGTCACCAGCGCGCCGAGGCCGATGGCGAGCTTGACGTCTGGGTCGATGGCCTGGAGGGGCAGCACCACCCGATGCTACCAGAGGCGCAGCTGCAGGCGCGGCCGATACGCGCGAATCCACTCCGCCACGGCCTCTGCGTCGGATTCCCCGCCGAGCCGGGCGTCTCGACGGGTCTCCCGGCTGGTCCCGCCGTATCCCGGCGTGATGCCTGTCAGTCGGTGAAAGCTCTCGAGGTCAGCCAGGAACTGCGGCACGAACACCGCGGCCAGCCACTCTACGTTGTCGCCGAACGGACCCGCGGCTTCGAGCATCGCGTCCGACAGGCGATGGCGTGGGTCTACGCAGGCCTCGATGCCGGCCACGCGTTCGCCCGTCGGGAGGTACGTCAGGACCAGGGTGTCCATGCGCTGCTGGGTTGAGCGGCAGATATAGGGCGGGTGCCCCTCCAGTCGCCAGACGCCAAACCTGCCGTCGTCGCCGACTCGGCCTCGAACGGTCGAGCGCCCGCCGGTGTCGAGCAGGACCTGGAAGTTGCGCGTGACAGGCATCAGGTGACCGGGACGTAGTCGCAAACGTGGTAGAGCGCGAGGTAGTAGACGCGAAGGAAAAGCCACCGGCGCCAGTCGGCGGGCGCGTCACGATCCTCGTTGTAGTCGATCCTCCAGATCCGAACGAGTTGGGGGTCGAGGCCGTAGATCGGACTGAGAGGGTCCCTGGCATCTGGCGTCCAGGGTCGGCCGGTCGGGTAGAGGTCGGCGAGCACGTCCTGGGTCGCCTGAGCCGCCTCCTGCTCCTGGTACCAGTAGGTGACGCCGAAGTCGGGGTCGTAGGTCTTGAGCTTCTTGCAGGACGCGATGTTCCGGCTGTTGCGCCACGCCTGTAGCCGCGAGATCACCTCGCCCTCCGTCTCGAGGGTGAACCACGTGGTGTACCCCAGGCCCGGGGTTTTCATGGTCTCCTCGTCGGTCTTGGTGCTCCCAGCCGGCCCTCCTCCGGCGACCTGCGCCGGACTCACGGCCAGGAGGGTGTGCAGGCCGGTCACCGGGCGCCCCCCGGGGGAACCCGAGCCCATCCCTCCAGGCTCTCGGCTCGGAGCACTGGCAGCGGAGGCCGCGCGCGCCCACGCAATCGCGCCCACGGCCGTGAGAGCGACCGCACCACCGGCGATCCAGTAAAGGCGGGGGACGTCCGCGAGCCGCATGTGGGCGATCCTACACCCAGACGCGGGTTATGCGGTAGGATCACGCCCGGTGGCGCGGATCCTCCCCACAGACCCGGTGTTCAAGGCCGACGGCGTGCTCCAGTTCGGGCCGGAACTGGAGGAACCGCTCATGTTCCGGTCATTCCTCCCGGGCGCGACCTACGGGGAGGCCTTCGAGGTCCCGGGTGGTCCGGGCTTCCAGTTCAGCCTCGCGGACCTCAACAAGCTCGGCGACGAGTACATCAGGGACTACGCGAACGACGACAGCGGGATCGCGTCTTTCATCCTCAACAGCCAGAGCGCGCTCTCGGAGCAGCTTCAGCGTCTCGCCCGACTCGAGATCGTGCAGTCGCTGCGCGGGGTGATCGGCCAGGTGGCGACCACCACGGGATTCCTGCGCGCGACGATCCAGGACAACGTCGCCAAGGTCTACGGGGGAACGCTGAGTGCCGTCTCCCAGGCGGTGTCCTTCCTCAACGGCGTGATCAACAACGGGCTGGTCCAGGCGGCCCTCGACGGCATCACCTTCATCCCCGTCGTGGGCTGGGTCATCCGCGTGGTGGCGGAGGTGCTCAAGCTCGCGGTCCGCATCGCGGTCGCGGTGCGCCGAGCTCGGCTCCAGAAGATCGACATGAAGCTCGCCAAGCGGCACTACGTGCCGATGCTGCGGGGAGACCAAGACCTGCAGAACGCGACCAACGAGCTCATGGCCCAGCAGGTCATGCAGCGCGTCAAGGACTTCGCCATGTGGTCCTTGTTCATGCCGCCCTTCCGTATGCCGAGTTCGCCGCGATCAGGCCGCTCGTGGAGCGACTACTGGACTGGCATCGAGGCGAAGGAGGACCCCCAGGCCAAGGGCGGCGCAGAGGCCTGGTACCTCTTCGGGAACCCCGCTGGCGGCATGGCCCCCGCGTTCGGCATGGGATGGTGCCCAGGCACGTCCAGCCTCTTCCGCACCCTGGAGTTCACGACCGGCACCGCCGGCAACCCGCCGCGCGACGTGGGCGACTACTTCACTACCGCCCGCACGATGTGCTCCTACCTGTGGAGCACCGTCCTGAGCCCCGGGCCCAGCATGTTCACCGTCAACACGGAGGACACGCGCCGCGAGTGGGACAACTACGTCCACGGCATGATGATGCTGGGGCTCGAGTGCGTCAGCAAGGGCTTCACCACCTCCGACTCCGCCAGCGGGTTCTGCTCGGACACGTACCTCTGCACGCAGTACAACTCGCTCGGCAAGTGGCCGGGCAAAGACAACGCCAAGCCCTGGGGCTGCTACGACAAGAACACCCGCCTGAATCGCACGCTTCCCATCGCACCGAGTCTGGGACCGGCCCAGGCAGACCGCCTGATCCGCTGGCTCGAAAAGCAGTTCTGGGGCCGCGGCCCCGACCAGGACAGGTTCCCGTTCCCCTTCCGGGAGACGGGGACGTGGGACCCGGAGAAGTACATCTACGAGAACTCGGTCTACGCTCACGCGCTCAAGAACCTCAAGAGCCGGCAGGACTCGATGGTGCGCGGATGGGAGGCCTTCGAGGTCCACCCCGCCAACACCGAGGAAGGTCCGAACAACAGCACCATTCGCGGGATCGAGAGCGACGGTCCGTACGGCGGGATCTACCGCGCCTTCAAGGACAAGGCGATGCGGGACCGCTGGGAGAACACGGTCCGGGAGATCGTGAACAACCCGACGCTGCTCGCCCACGTCAGCTACCGCGATATCCCGCAGTACCGCTACAAGGGCGAGTCCCTCCACGAGTACGTGAAGGCCAAGAAGCTCAAGCAGGTGCAGATGCTGGCGATGCCCACCGGTCGCAAGCCGCCCCTGCCAGGCGGCCCCAGCGAGTTCCCGCCACCGTCCCCTCCGACGCTCGCTGGCCAGGGCACCGACGCCGGCATCGGATCGCTGGGCGTCAACCCGGAGGTGGAGATGGACCGACTCGAGCGCGCCCCCTCCAAGGAGGGAGTCGGGCGTTCCTTCGTCGCCCTCGGCGCGGCGACCGTCGCCGCTGGTGCCGCGATCAGCCTGACCCCCGCACTGGAGCGCCGCGTTCGCGGCCGGAGTACCTGACTCATGCCCGACAAGACCGCGACCCCCAAGGACGTCTACCTCCTCACCTCCGCGACCGGCTCGCTGGACAGCAGCGTCGGACACCTGACGAACGTGGCCCTCGACCTGGACGATGCCGGGGCGCGGGATCATGTCGCCGAGCTCGCCTCCCAGCTGGCCGTCGAGACCGACGTGCTCCGGCAGATGGCCTACGCCAAGCTCCAGGTCCTCCAGGAGCAGGAGGACAAGGACAACGGCGAGAGCGAGGACGTCTCCCGGGACTTCCTCTACGCCGCGTACGACCAGCGCCAGGTCACGGATCGAGGCAGCGAGAACATCAAGTGGTACAACCCCGTGACGAACCTCGGGGACACGAGCGGAAGCTCGCGGCGCACGAGGAAGAAGGGGATCTGCGTCCACCACACCGCGGTCAAGGGCGGGTTCGGGGCAAGGTCGAGCCGCACCAGCTACTGGAAGAAGCAGGGCATCCTCTGGCAGCTGGAGGTGCAGACCCCCAACAAGGTTCAGCCCGCGAACTGGCCCGTCGTCATCGATCCCGAGTACCTGGGGGAAGGCGACGAGGCCCTCGAGCGCTGGGCCCGGGCCATGGCCCTGGCGGATCGGTACCGCGGCTACGTCAGCGACGAGTACAACCGCGGCGTCCCCTACCACGCGATCAGCGGCGCGAACTCGGTCCTCTACCTCAATCTCGACGGCGAGTGGGTCACCTGGCACGGCAACGGCGCCAACAACCACTACCTCGGATACGCCTGGGACGGGAACTCCAACCACGACAGCTTCGACGAGGACGACCTCATGGCCGACTTCGAGACGCTCGTCGCTACCTACGGGGCACAGGGTCACTTCGCCGACGAACTCGAGTTCACGGCCCACTGCGCGTGGACCAACAAACCCTCCGACCCCGGCAAGCTCTTCCTGGAGTTCATCGTCGACAAGGTGGCCCCGAAGCTCGGAGGCACCGTGGACCTGGACTTCAAGTCGTCCAGCAGCGCGAAGAGCATCGGCGAGGTCATCGGCCGCGCCGCGTAGCTGGGGTGCGGAGTGATGGGCACGTGCCGACCACCGCCGGGCAGGAAGTACGCCAAGGTACAGGAGTACGAGTACGACTCCTTCGCGCCGCAGGCGTACCCGTTCTCGGCCACCCACCCGCTGCTGTTCCATGTCCTCACCGGGGCCGGTGAGGGCGAGGAGGGTCAGCGCTACGCGCGACACCTGCTATCGAAGGACGTCGAACTCATACCGGCGGCGCAGCTTCCCGGCATCCAGGGCCTCGTGCGACCGAGGGACCGAGCGGCTGGTGATGACCAGTACGTGTTCTTGACGGCCCTGTCGACGTTCGGCGCCTCGGAGTCCATCACGGCGAGCAATCGCCAGGACGTAGGGCGCCCCGCGTTCGCCTTCGATGCCGAGACCGTCTGGCGCTCATCCGGCGGCTTTGGATTCCGCGTCCGTGATCTCGAGGACCTGTACCTACGCATCGAGCCACCGGAGGTCCTCGGATGGATGGAGGAGTTCACCGACGAAGAGTGGGAGGAGATGTCGGACCAAGAGCGGGAGGACGCCCGAGAGGAAGCCACGGCTCTGGCCGCCGCGGACGACCTCGAGTGCATGGCCGATGCCGGCACCATCCACGGACCAGGCGCCTGGGAGGCGCTGTCGATCTACGCCGCGCGCGCGGGCGGCCTCATCAGTCCAGAAGAGGCCGTGGCGCGAGGCATGGCGCTCGTCCCCGACGATCCCCCGGACGACTGGTGCCCCTGGGCCTCCGACGTTGCCCACGACCGGATGCTCCGCCAGGATTGGGAGCACATGTTCACCGGCTACGGCAATCCGCGCGACACGATCTTTGGGCCGCGCGGTGCCAAGCCGGAAGTGCTCGTGCGAGGCCGACTCCCGCTCCGATGCGCGTCCTGGTACCGCGATGCCCGCGGGGTCTGGCATCCGATGTCGCCTGCGATGTGGGGTCTGGGCCAGCCGTCGGGGAACCCTCGGCCGCTGCGCGTGACCCCTTCTACCCCCCAGCGATGACGGACGTGATAGGATCCGCGACGTGCGCAAGCTAGCCACTACTGCCCTGGTCTGCCTGGCCCTCGCGGCCGGGTGTTCGCATCAGCAGCTGGAGCGGACCGGCGACAAGATGATCCGGGTCGAGCGAGGCACCGAGGGCCTCGTCGCCGAAGTCGTCAAGTTCAAGGACGACAAGATTGCCGAGTGCCGCGAGCAGAGCCTGCCGTCCGAGGCGGAGCGCGCAGCCTGCGTCGAGCCGGCGACCAAGCTCGTCGAGGGCACTGAGCCGGCGGTCCAGGCACTGCGCGCCGCCCTGATCACCTTTTGGGAGCTCTATCCCGTCTTGGAGGCTCGGCTCGAGGGGGGAGAGCGAATCACCCCGGAAGAGATCGCCGAACTTTCCGAGCGCGCCGGGCGGGTGCTGGCCGAGTACGCCACGCTCGTCGAGATGATCCGTGAGGCGAAGTCCAAGGAGTAGGCCATGAAGAAGCTGATCGAATACACCCCGCTCGTCATCCGCATCCTCCAGGCGGTCTTTGAAGGCGTCCGCAAGAACGAGAGCGACGAGGAGATCCGCGCTCGCGTGGCGGACCCCTCCGTCATCCTCGCTGACGACCTGGCCAAGCTGCGCGCGGCCAAGGACGACATCGACGACTTCATCGCGGCCGGCTGACATGCGCATCCCCAATCCCGTCGGCTCCTTCCTACTCGCCACCGGCCTCGTGCTGGTCGCAGTGGGCACGGCGACCGTCCTCGCCGTCCGCCGCCCAGGTCGCCAGCGCAACCCGGCAGGGCGGCGCAACTCGTTCGTGCCCGAGTACGCGCACGTTCGGTGGCGCGGCAACGTCAAAGGCGTCACGCCTGTTCTCATGCCGGGCTACGAGACGGCCGCCGTCGACCCGCGGCAGGAGATGGACCCCGACTACGATTGGGAGAGCGTGTTCGACCAGCGCGTGCTGGACGGCCTCGGTGCCTGCCTCGAGGACCCGGGCTGCACGACCACGGATTGTGCCGTCGTCGTCATGCTGCAGTCCATCTACCCCGATGCCGGGAGCTTCGCGCTCCGGCCAGGGACCGGCCTGTGGAAGCGCCAAGCTCGTCAGCGCGCGCGGGAGGTCCTCGCCGACTCGCTGGGGCATGACGAGATGACGGCCCGCGCCAACCTCTGCGCGGTCGTCGGCCAAGAGGCGCGTGCAGCTGGGGCCTCGCTCGATGACGCCGCCCTCCAGGCCGCCGAGGCGGCCTGGCCAGAGGTGCGGTGGGACGCAGACGCCCTGGGGGCCGCCTGGCAGCACGAGGCCCTGGCTCGTTGCCGTGAGGCGATCCCCGCATAGGCTCGAGTTTCCTCTGCCCTCGAGGTAGGATCGAAGGATGGCGAGCCGGAAGCTGCGCATGGTCGACCTGTTCGCCGGTTGGGGCGGGTTCACCGAGGGCGCTGAACAGGCCGGCCATCGGGTGGTGTGGGCCGCCAACCACTGGGATCTGGCCGTCACCGCCCACGCCCTGAACCACCCCAAGACGACCCACGTCCTCCAGGACCTGAACAACGCGGACTGGCGGATGCTCCCGCAGTACGACGTGCTCCTGGCGTCGCCCGCCTGCCAGGGCCACTCCACCGCGAGCCAGCCGAAGCGCCGGGAGTTCCACGAGGTGATGAGGGCTACCGCGTTCGCGGTGGTGGAGTGCTGCGAGAAAACCCGGCCGGAGGCCTTCATCGTCGAGAACGTCGAGTTCTTCCGTCGCTGGAGTCTCTACCCCCTCTGGAAGCAATCGCTCGTCGAGCTCGGCTATGACGTGACCGAGAACGTGGTCAACGCGGTCGACCACGGAGTCCCCCAGCGACGCAAGCGGCTGTTCGTGATCGGCACGCTGCGAGCCGGCGCCTACGAGTACGAGCCGCCACGTCGCCCAAAGGAGCCCGCCTTCGGCCCCTGCATCCAGTGGAATAAGGGCAAGTGGCGCACCTTCGACCAGGTGCCGACCTCCAAGCGCAAGCGGATCAAGGCCGGGCTCGAGCGGTACGGCAAGCGGTTCATCGGCCAGGACGTCACGGGCCACCGCGGCATCCCGATCACCGAGGCGATCAGGACCATCACGACGAAGGACCAGTGGTGGGTGGTCAAGGGCGGCAACCGCACGCGCAACCTCACCATCCGGGAGACCGCGCGAGCCATGGGGTTCCCGGACAGCTACCAGTGGCCCGATGGCGTGACGCGGAGCAACCAGATGGTGGGCCTCGGCAACGCGGTGTGTCCCCCCGTCGCCCGCGACCTGATCTCCGACGTCGCCAAGATGGTGACCAAGGCCATGAAGTCACGTCGAGCTCGCCCGGCTCGCCGGGTGCCCCCGCCGGAGCAGCCGACCGCCGGGCTGGAGCAGCCGCTGCCCGAGGTCCCCAACATGTTCGAGTTGGTGGCCAGGCGAAGGATCACCGCCCTGCCTGGCGGCCGTAGCTTGAACCCAGACCCCTTCCAGCCGCCCCTGTCGATGTTCTGATCTGGGCTCTTGTGGCCGCCGCGCTCGGCGCGGTACAACCCCCCTTATGCCCAAGCACGCTGCCCCTGCGGAGGGGGCGGCCAAGGCGTCTACGAAAAGGCGCCGCGCTCCCAAGCGCGTCCAGGAACTCGCCGCGGAGCAGCCCCCTCCATCCTCCACCCCGCCCAAGCCGAGCAAGGCTCGCAAGACCAAGTCCACCAAGAAGAAGAAGCCGGCCGCGAAGAAGGTCGCCAAGGCGCCGTCGACTCCACCTGTTCAGGCGTCGCGGGCGACCATCCTGCCGTCGCAGCGGGTGGACCACACCACGCCGCCCATCGTGCTCGAGGGCGTCGTCTACCCGGTCCTCGGCGACCCGGTGGACCTGGACCCGTGCTCTAACGAGAAGAGCATCGTCAGAGCTCGCCGGGCGCTGACCAAGAAGGACGACGGGCTCAGCATCGAGTGGCGCGTCCGAACCGTCTACTGCAATCCCCCGTACGGCAAGGACAAGGCCTCGCTCGACGCGATCATTGACTGGATCCGCAAGTGCGTGATGGCCAACCGGCTCTACGGCGCCGGAGTCATCGCGCTCGTGCCGGCCAACGTCAGCGCCGAGTGGTGGGATCTCGTGGTGGCGACGGCGACGGCCATCGGATTCTGGGGCCCCGGTGAGGGCAACCGCCGGATCAAGTTTGGCGGCAACAAGAACCAGGCGGCCTTCCACAGCGCCTTGGTCTATTGGGGGCCCGACGTGGCCGACTTCGCACTGCACGCTGGCCGGTTCTGCCACATGTGGTACCCGGGGTACGACCTCACCCTCACGCGGGCGCTCATCGGCGGGCGCCCGCGACCCGAGGAGCACCCGCTGCCCATCGAGGTCGCCGAGCAGGTGCTCTCCTCCCATCGTGACGACGACCTCGTCGCGGCCCTCGCGTGCGCTGGGCAGGCCAAGCTCGGACAGGTCCTCGACCTGGACCAGAGTGCGCTGCGTGAGCGAGTGCGCTCTCTGTCGTGCGCCGAGCTTGCCACCGCCCTCATGCTCGCCAGCCGGGCCCGATCTCGCCCGTGGGTCCACGCGGCGGAACTCCCCCTGCGCACTGGCGCCCCGGAGAATCCCCGCCAGATGAAGCTCCTCGCAGGACTCCTGGAGGCCGCAGAGAAGCCGCTGCCCGAGATCCCCGACCGCTACACCATCGCCCGAACCCTCGAGGACGCCGTCGTTGCCCAGCTGGATGCTGTCCCCGATGGTCTACGTCGCGCGGAGCTCCTCAAGAGGGTCGCCTGCACGTCAGGCGAGCTCAAAGGCGCGCTACAACGGCTGGTGGACGCCAGGCGTATCACGATGACTGGCCGCACCCGCGCGGCGATCTACCGACTGCCCCAACATCAGGAGAAGCAAGATGAAGCAAGGGATGAAAACCCCCGCCATGAAGAACCGGGAGCGGCTCAGCCAACTCCACGGCAAGTCCAACCCGAACCGGTCCAGCAGCCCGACCAGCCAACCGACTTCTGGCCAGGCCCCGCCGGATGAGCCTCGAGGTCGGTTCGCGGCGGCCACTGCCGCCCCGCAGCCCCAGGCTCAGCCCCAGGCCGCTCCACCTACCAAGGCCGAGACCCAGCCTCCGGCCGGCTTCACCTTCCCGACGCCGCAGGTCCAGCCCCACCAGGTGATCCGCACCAGCGAGCAAGAGCACGTGCCCATGTCCGAGGCTGTCTACGTGCCCCAGGGGAATCGGATCGTGCCGCCGACTGCCCAGGTTCCCACGCCCGAGCACGTGGTCCGCTCGCAGCAGACGATCCCCGACCCGCGCCAGGGCAACGTCACCGTCATCCTGTACTCGGGCGGCGCCTCGTCCCACCTCCTGAGCCAGCAGCTGGAGGCTCTTCGCCGCCAGACCGTGGCCCCGGCGGCCGTGTGGTGCCACGTGGACGGCGTCCACAACCACGACGAGAAAACCCTCTCGCGCCTCACCGTGTGCCGTACCACCGTCAAGGTGGGGCGGTACTTCCGCCTGGAGCTCGCCCGAAGCGTCGCCACGCGGTGGGTCGCGGTGCTCGACGAGGACACGATCCCGGGCCCCCGCTGGCTCGAGCACGCGATCAACACCCTGGAGTCTGGGCACCGGGACATCACCGCGCGCGAGGGCGAGGAGCCCGAGTTCGGGCCGGGCGTCATCGCGGCGGCAGGTTCGACCGTTGTGGACCCCTCGCTCCAGCAGGCCCTGCGTCAGACCGGGCCGGAGATGCCCCGCGAGGACCAGGAGCTCGTCAGCTTCGGTCGCCAGGGCTGGGTGTTCCACCCCGAGTTCGCTCGCCTCGCCTCGGCGATGCCGCGCGCTGGCATTGGCCCCACCGCCTTCGCCATGGCCATGGGGGCCGCGGCGTGGAACATGGCGCTGCCCACCCTGGTGCTGCCCTACGGGATGGACCGGGCGGATTGGGGCGCGGTCGAGCGGTCGGGGCTCCCCGAGCCCAGCGAGACCGACGCGCTGGCGCAGTACCGCCTCCTGCAGACCTACGGGTGGGACCCCTCCCGCGATCCGAATCAGCCGCCGCCCGCGGAGGACGACGAGTTCCACGCGGGGTCGCCCGCCGCGAAGAAGGTCGTTGTCGACCCAGCCCCGGCGGCAGAGGAGCAAGCCTCCGGCGAGCAAGCCCCCGATGCCCCCGAGGCTCTCCCGGGCGTCGACCTGAACTCGGGGTGGACCGAGAAGCGCGGGTCCACTGCGACCACGCGCGAGAAGGTCCTCACCCCCGAGGAGGCTGCCGCACTCGAGGGCAACGGCGGGTAGCCCATGGCCGGGCGAGGGCCCTTCAAGGACGCGCGCTCCGGCTTCTCCCAGGAGTTGGAGCGCGTACTCAACCCGCGCCGGAAGTACGCCTTCGCCCGCTTCCACGACGGCGAGAAGGCGCTTCTCCTTGGCGAGCCATACCGATCCCGATCTGGCTGGGCCGCGACCGGCACCACGTGGCTGAAGGACGCGCTGGCGGAGGCGTTGGCCTTTCGTGACCCGAGATACGTGGTGGGGATCAGCCCACCCTGCGATCTCCCCCAGGCTCACGCCTGGTACCGAGAGCGGACTCGTGATCTCAAGCGCGGCCAGGGCCTGAGTTACGCCACCCTCTTCATGCACAGCAACTACCCCGCGGCTCGGACTCGGTTCCGGCTGATGCTCGACCAAGGAGCCGTGCTGGTGGGTTGCCGTGGCGCTGAGGTGACCGTGCCGAAGTCGATCAACGCCCGCTGGGACATCGACGGGATCGTCAACCGCCTAGCCGAACTGGATCGCCCCGTGCTTCTGTGCTGCGGTCCCGCTGCCGCCGTGATCGTACATCGCTACTGTCTTGCGGTCCGCGCCGAAAGACGGCGGATGATCATCGACGCGGGGGCTGCACTGGATCACCAGATCCACGGCCAGGCGACCCGCGAGTACCAGCGGGATGTCTCTGCGCTCCGGCAGCACGTTTGCTCCTTCGACCAGTGGCAGCCGTGGGCGAAGAAGTACCAGAACCCCAACGACGGTCGCAAAGCGCGTATGCTTCGAGCCAGCCGAGTTCTGGCGAAGAAGGGGAAGTGAGATGCCAAGCGCAGCGAGGAAGGGCCAGTCTCCAGCGGTAGTGCGACAGCGGAAAAGACTCAAGGCGAAATGCGAGCCACAGAGTTTGCGCAGCAGGCCTTGGAAGAAAAATCGACGTCGCTCGACAAGGAAGAATCCAAGCCCGCCACCCCATGGCCTGAGTGCGCCCACGGTACTCGAGCGACCCAGCGATAAGGCCCTTCGGCGCTCACGTTCAAGTGGCGGCACTGTATCCGTACTCATGTCCGCGCACCGGTCTGAGCGGTGGTTGCGGGAGGCGGCCGGGAGCATCCTGCGGCAGAAGCTACCGGGCGATTGGGATCTGGAGTTGTTGATCGGTGTGGACGCCTGCCCCGCCACCTTGGACGCAGCACTGAAGATCAGCGACCCGCGCGTGGTGGTGGTCTCCATGAAAAAGAACGTGGGGACCTACCAGACGCTCAACACTTTGCTCGATCACGCGCGCGGCAAACTGATCGCAGTCATGGACAGTGACGACGTCTCCACGCCGGGCAGGCTGGCGTCTCAGGTCTGGGCGCTGACCTCCACCGCGAAGTACGGGCTCGTCGCCGGGCACTATCAGAACTGCGGACTCGGGATGGAGCCCCTGGGCCCTCCGATACCCAAGATCTGCCACGGGGCCATGATGGTCAGGCGTTCGCTGTACGACCGCCTGGGCGGCTACAAGCCGTGGCGGTGTGGGGCCGACGTGGACTTTTTCATCCGCGCCGAGAAGCTGGGTGCAAAATCCGCCCTCGTGGACTCGACGTTCCTCTTGCGCCGGGTCCACCCTTCTTCGCTGTCTCACTCGGAGTCGACGGGCATGAGGAGCGCCCTCCGAGCCTCTGTGATGCGGCTGCGCGAGCAGGAGCGACGGAGAAGCTCGCCGACCGTGGTCAACAGGGTGCCCGCGGCTCACGAGGTCGTGCGAGACCCAAGAGGCAACCCGGACGTCAAAACACCGGTAGGATGAGGCATGACCCTCAAGCGCATGACCCCAGCAGAGTTCCGGCGACTGCGAGACGCCGACCCGTACTACAAGAACCGCTGGCCGTACCTCTCGGAAGCGAGCCGACAGGTTCGGTCGCTGAGCCCCTCCACCGCCCTCGAGCTCGGACCCTACAGGCGCCCTTTGTTTGCGGGGAGCGACGTGATGGATCTTCGGGACAACCTGCTGGGCGAGAGCGTGACCTGGCAGTGGGATGCGACGAACACTCCGTGGCCAGTGGCAGACAAGGCGTACGACGTGTTCATCGCGTTGCAAGTTTGGGAGCACCTCGGCGGAGCTCAGGCTCGAGCCTTTGCCGAGGTCCAGCGCGTCGCTCGGTCGGCCGTCCTCAGTTTCCCGTACAAATGGCGGCTCAAGGACACCAGCAACTGCCACCACGGCATCGACCAAGCGAAGATCTTGGCGTGGACCAAGGGCGTGAAGCCGAAGCGCAGTGTGATCGTCGACAAGCCCAATCCGGCTACGCGGCGAATGATCTGCGTCTATGACTTCCGCTAGTCTTGAGCGTCGTAGCCGAACTGGACGGCCATCGCCACGAACTTCTCGAGGTCCTTGCCGCTCGGCAGGTTGTCCCAGCGATGCGTCTCCTCGCGCGGGCCTGCGTTCGGTCTGGGCTCGATCTCGTCGAGCGCCTGTGCGATCTCCTCGTGCGAGCGTTCGATGCCGATCTGGGCAAGCATCTCTGCGAAGTGGCGGGGGTCCCCCAGGTCCTCAAGTCGTACCCGGAGATCAGCGTAAGGCTGGACGCGCAGGTTCCACCTCACGTAGTACCGCATGAATCGGACCGGCACTCGTTGGGGGCGAAAGATCGCGGGCTCGTGGGCCGCGAGAAATCTCGAGTAAGGCGTGTCATCGCCGTGGTGAAACATGACGCGGCCGAGGAAACTTCGAGCTACTTCGATGGGGTCCCGGACCTGGTGAACGACGAGGGTCCCCGGGGGCAAGTGGCCCAGGAACGGGACTGCCATCCACGAAACCTCTGCCTGGCGTTCAGCCGGCCACTCCGGGTGTTTGGTGCGTGGTCCGTAGATCGACTCATGCGTGGCGTCCAGCCCCAGGGCTCGTAGCACCCGCGACGTGTAGACCGTGCCGCTCCGCCCCGTCCCGGTTACGAGGATGCGACGCTGCTTTGCGACTGCCATCGGCAGATGTTCGCCCAGCGCGGCGCCCCTGAAAAGCCTTGCCACCAATCAACCGCTCGCTGGTAGGCTGGCGATGTGCCCAAGCCCTCCGAGATCATCGGCGTCGTCGGTCTAGGTTATGTCGGCCTTCCACTTGCCGCGGCCATGGGAAGGAGTTTCACGACCGTAGGATTTGACATCGACCCTCGTCGCGTATCAGCACTGCGGGAGGGCAGGGACGACACAGGCGAGGTCACAGACCCCGACGATCTCGGCCGCGTTCGGTTCACCGATCAGGACGCCGACCTCGGAGACTGTACCTTCTACATCGTGGCGGTGCCTACCCCTGTCGACGCCCAGAAGCGACCTGACTTCCGCCCCCTGGTGGCCGCGAGCCGTCAGCTGAGCAAGTTCCTTCGGCCAGGAGATGCTGTCGTCTACGAGTCGACCGTCTACCCAGGTGCCACCTGTGAGGTGTGCATCCCGGCGCTTCTTGAGGGCGCCAGCGTTCGCCGAGGCGACATCGACGTGGGCTACTCGCCGGAGCGCATCAACCCAGGTGACACGGTTCACACCTTTGATCGGATCGTGAAAGTCGTTGGCGCGGACTCGCCGGACGAGCTCAAGCGCATCGCGTCTGTGTACGAAGAGGTGGTGCCGGCCGGGGTTCATCGGGCGCCGTCGATCCGTGTGGCGGAAGCAAGCAAGATCGTGGAGAACATTCAGCGAGATGTGAACATCGCGTTGATCAACGAGCTTGCCACCATCTTCGACCGGCTCGGGATCGTGACGGGCGACGTACTCGAGGCGGCGGCGACGAAGTGGAACTGGCTGCCCTTCCACCCTGGACTGGTCGGTGGCCACTGCATCGGAGTTGATCCGTACTACATGGCCGCGAAGGCGGAAGAGGTCGGCGTGGCTCCGCAGGTCATCATCTCGGGGCGACGAGTGAACGACGCGATGGGCAAGTTTCTGGCCAGCAAGGCGATCCAGAAAATCTGCGCGCAGGGGCACGCGCCCGCTTCTTGCTCCGTTGTCGTCCTCGGCGCCTCCTTCAAGCCCGACGTCTCGGACACCCGTAACAGCAAGTCGTTCGACGTGGTCAGTGAACTGCAATCCTTTGGGGTCGCGGCGAGGCTCTACGACCCCCATGTGAATGAAGTCGACCTCGTCGGGTACGCCGTGGCCACATGGGACGAGGTGAAACGGGCAGACGTGCTGATCCTCGCGGTACCTCACACGGAGCTCGTCCGGCGCCTGACGGCCGACGACGTCGCTCGCCTGGGCTGCAAGGTCCTCGTGGACCCTCACGGGGCGCTGCACGGCACACCGCTGGCCCGCTCAGTAGACAGCTACTGGCGCCTGTAGTGCGGATGGTAGAATCCGGGCGTGTCACGCAAGGCCAAGCCCCTGGACCCGAGCAAGCTCGTGGGCCAGCGCGTCGCGGTCAGCTACAACCGGCACGAGTGCCTGGTCGGACACGCTCGCCAGGAGGGCGAGCGCTGCTTCCCGGTCCGCGAGAAGCCGTCGAGCTCGAGCCCGGTGCTGGGCTACGCCGACGAGGTGTGGCTCAAGGACGTGGCCTTCTTCGTGAGCCCCTCTGGGGTCCGACGGATCCAGGAGACAGGCGTGCGCACGGTGTGCTGCTTCGTCGTCGGGGAGGTCATCGAGGCCCGCCCGGGGAGGGTCACCAAGCGCCACGGCTGGCAGGATATTCGCCTGGACGTGTTCGATGACGCGTGCTTCTACCGGGCGCGTGACCGGGCCTGTGTGCGGACCGCCAAGTTCGCCCGGCTGCGCAACCGGAAGATCGAGGCCATGGGTGCGCGGAAGGGGGACCCGGTGAGTTCAGCCAGGGAGCTTCGCGCCGTGAATCCGCCGGTGCCCGTCGTGGGCCCTCGACGCGACACCTGGCGCGGCGACATGGGAGGCCTCAACTTCCGGGTGGCCCCGGCGAGCGAGGTGTCGGCAGCGGCTTGCTGGGTTCAAGAGCGCTGGCCGGGGTGCGTCATCGTCGATGGAAGCGACGACTGGCACGCGCCCGACCATGTGCGCGTACATGACCTCCTCTGCGCCTGGCAGATCCGCCCGGTCGCCTGGTGGCACACGGGGGTGAGCGGCGCGACACCGAGCGGGGCCGTGCTGACCCCCGATCAGTACGCCGAGTTCGCGGTGCGCTACCAGTCGCTGTACGGGACGACGCCAGAGCTTGGCATCGCTGGGGACCGACCCTTCCCGCACGAGCGTCCCTCCTGCGGCTGCTACGGAGGCGAAGGCCTCCTCGTGAGGACACCATGAAGCTGAGTCAGATCGAGAGCGAAGAGCAGCTGCTCTGGCGGCTGGAGAAAGGCGACGAGGAGCTCCGACAGGACATCGACGAGACCCTCGACCTCATGTTCCGGTACCAGATCGACGACTGGAACAGGGCGACGGTGGACATCGAGGAGGGGATCTGGGAGCCCAAGGATGAGGCGGAGATGCTGCTTCAGCGCGAGGACTTCGATCCAGTGCGGCTGCTCGAGGACGTTGGCGTGCCCGAGGAGGAACTCGACCAACTGACGAGGCTGTTGACGCCCGAGAAGTTCAAGGAGCTCGTCGCTTACGAAGTGAAGCAGGCCGGAGAGGGAGACTCCCGATCTTTCCTGGGCTTCATGGAGGACTCACGGTCTACCCCGAGCGGCTACATCGTGCGGGATACCTACATCGAGTATCGCGTGGGCCTGGACGACGAGCCCTACGTTTGGGTGCCGTTCGATTTGATCGAGAAGGTGCTCGGCGACGTCCGGCCTCACATGGAGTTGGTGGAGTGGGAGAACCTGGGCGGACTGGAGTGGTCCTCGGGGTGGATTCACCGCGACGTGCCACTGCTGCTCATCGCCCAGACCTCCGCCCGGGAGTGGGCGCTGGATGAGATTCGCAGCGCCCTGAGCGACCTGGTCGATGCCGAGCCCAAGGAGGCCGTCGCCGCCCTCAAGCGCTACCTCAAGGAGTCGGACCCTGCGCTCCTCAAGGCGTTCAAGAAGGCCAAGCTGCCGCTCGACGTGCAGGCCAGCTTCGCCGTGGCCTTCTTCGAGGATCCCGACGAGGGGATCGTCATCATCCGCGAGGCCCTTGGCGAGTTCGGCTACGAGGGCTCTCGAGGCCAGACGATCTTGGAGGTCGACCGGGCCGCGCTGCGCGAGCTCGGAATCACTTCTGGCCGCTGGTGGGACGGTGCGCCGTGGCGCCTCGTGAACCTCCCGCCGCAGGAACTCGCCTACGAGGGCACCCTCATGCGCCACTGCGTCGGGCGGCACGACATGGGCTACCGCCGGGCTGTGGAGCTAGGCGACGCCCAGATCTGGTCACTGCGCTCCAAGTTCAACAAGCCCGTACTGACCTGGGAAATCGACGCGGAGAGGTGGCGCAAGGCGGACTCGCCGGTGAGCTATGTCTCGGAGGCGGTGTACTACGGCGAGCTCGGCATCATCAGCGTCCCTCACGGGGACTGCGAGCGCGGCCGAGCCGTCGACCAGCTGAAGGGAAAGTTGAACCGCGCGTCCGGCGAGGAGCGTGACGAGGCGCTGGTCCTCAGCTACATCTTCGCCCGACTCCACATCGCCCCCTGGTGCGTGACGGACTTCGTCGGCACCAAGTTCTCCGACATCTTCCCGCCCCCTTACCCGAGCCAGCCCTTCGCCGAGAACCCCAGCGGCTTCAACCGGCCGTGGGTCCCGTACCGCCAGCGCTCCCGCGCGCGACCCGTACAAAACCCATGGTTCGGCCCGCGAACCTGCTACCGGACCCGCTAGCTGGCGCTACGCCGAAGCGCGCGTTGGCGTGGTACCGTCGCCCTCATGCACGGCGGTTCGATGGTGCCCCGAAACCCGGCCCAGCCCCAGGGCGTCCAGTGGCAGAGCCACCAGCAGGCCGTCAGAGCGGCAACGGTTGCCGGCGGCACCGCGGGGGGCCTGCTCGGTGCAGGCGCCTGGTACATGGCATCGAGGATTCACCCCGCGGGCAGGTACCTGGGCATCGTGTTCCCCATCGCGGGCGCCTTCCTCGGCGCTCGAGGCTGGCGCAACCTCGCCATGGAGAGCGAGGCGCGCACCTCCGAGGGCAGCTGGCAGCGCGGGCCCACCCCCGCGTACTGAGAGCCTTGTCGCTCGCCTACGAGGCTTTGCTGGCGGGCTGCATGGCCCTTGCGAGTGCCACCGCGCCCAGGCCGACCGTCACGAAGGCGGCGGCCAGGCGGTACCCGACCGGAGCCCCGGCCGGGACATGCCACGTGTGCCGGCCGTAAGATCGGCCTCGGCGCCCACCAGGGCGAAAGTCCGAGTGCAGATACGTGCGTTGGCTCCGGCTCACCCTCGGCGCTTCCAGGGGTTGGCGGCCGACGGGCGCAAAGCGGAGGTGGCCTTGGGAGTCAGCGTGGGGATCGCTCGAGGCGCCCAGCGATTGAGGGTGAGCTTGCGGCGCTCGCAGGACTTGCAGGGCCGAAGCCCCGCGCGGGTCGTCGCGCGCGCGACGGCGGTTCCGAGGCCGATCCACTGGACTTTGCGGCGGGGCATGAAAGGAGTGTACCGCGCGGGGGCCGATCTGGGGTAGGATCTGCGCCATGGCGACCTTCAAGGCGAACGGCCTCCAGTGGCTGGTGCGGAACTCGCTCGACGGGAGCACCCGCAACGAGTTGTTCTCCGTCGACCCCGGCAGCCCGGACTACGTCGAGCCCGACGGGGAGACCAATCTCTACAACTTTGAGGTCGACAACCTGGGGATCATCGACCTCAGCTTGATCCCCGTGGTGCCCACTGTGGGGATTCGCTTCGTGACGAGCCTCTGGATCTACGGCGTTGCCCCCGCTGTGAGCGGAACGGTCCAGATCGTTGACAGCATCACCGAGAAGGTGATGCGCGAGGTCGCGCTGGCGACGCCCGCCGAGGACTTCCTCTTCGTCGGCCGCACCATTCGCGTGCCGCAGGGCGCGAGCCTGCGGCTCAACGGCTGGGACGTGTCTGGCGATCCCAGCGACAACCTCCGCGTCCGGCTCGAGGTTCGCCCCGCCACGAGCACTCGCCAGTGGGCCCAGCAGCTGATCGCCTCGTGCTGTCAGAACGCGGAGGCGGCCCCGTTCATCCCCACCCCCGCGCCCGGTCCCGGCCCCGGCCCCGGCCCCGGCCTCGGCCTCGGCTAGACGTACGACTCGAAACCGGAGAAAACAGATATGCCCTTCCAGCAACTCACGGTCGAGTTCCAGGTCCTTGGCGAGCTCGACGGCACCACTCCTGCTCCTCGCATCTCACTCGACCCCACCGACCCCGACTATGTCCGACCGGACGAGCGGGGCATCCTCGTGGTCGAGATCGACGGGAACCTGGGTCTCATCGATCCAGACCTTTCCGGTGGTCGTTCGTCCCGCGGGCCCCGATGCGTGCCCTGGGTCTACATCGACTCGCCCGGGGCCGGCGATGCCTTCGCGCAGTTCGCCGTCCTGGACGCGCTGCCCGGCAACGGGCTCTCCACGCCATTCCCCCAGAAGCAGGGACCCTTCACCTCGGGGCTCAAGGAGTTCTACTCCGAGTCTCCGGTCTGCGTTCCCATGGGGAGCCTGCTGGGGGTCATCGGCTACCCGGAGACCCTGGGCCGCAAGATCGTCCGCGTGAACATCGTGGGCTCCTCCGACATCGAGGAACAAGCGCTCATCGACCAGGCGTGCTGCTGCCTCCAGGCGGCCTGCGACCCGCAGAGCGGCACCGCCCCGGTCATCCAGAGCGTCCTGCCCGTCACCCTGTCGCCAGGGGAGGGGCAGACCGTCACGATCACCGGGATCAACCTGGGCGAGATCGTTGGCGTGGAGGGCGTGCCTCCGGCGGTCACCCTCGACATCGCTCCGCTCGTGTGGGCGCTCGTGGGCGCGAACCCGGATGGCACCGGTGAGGTGTACTTCGGCGAGATCCTCGACGGGCAGGCCACGCTGGAGGAGGTGTCGGTCACCTTCGACCTCACCGGGGCCACCGAGGGCACCTACACGCTCGTGGGCTACTTCGCCGACGAGCCCTCCTGCAACACCACGGCCGCTGCGCTCGTGGAAGGCGGGTTCCCGATCCAGATCACGGTGGGAGATGCCCCCGGCGACTGCCCGACCATCGACTCCGTGAGCGGAGCGGTCAACGTCGGCACCGGAACCGTCGGCAACGTCCTCGTGGTATTCGGGACGAACCTGGATGGCGTGACGCTTGGCCAGGTCGCCCTCGTTCCCCAGGGCGTGGGGCCCGCGCCTCTCAACATCACGAACGTGCAGATCAACCTCGACGGCAACCTCGAGGTCACCTACGACGCTGGCTTCGTGACAGGCCTCTTCGATCTCCAGATTGCCGTGCCGGATTGCCCCACGGCCATCGAGACCGGCGCGGTCACCATCATTTCCGCGTAACGGTCGGCGGTGCGGCGCCCCAACCCCCAGATCGCCTACGGCGTCCGGTCGCCCACCTCGTACCCCACGGAGTACGTGGGGGACGTGGGCGTACTGCTCGCCGCGACCCAGGCCGTGCCTGCGGAGACGGTCCGCGAGCAGTACGAACTCGGCCACGACATCGGGGTCCGATGGGCTCCCGTGCTGACCCGCCAGGCCAACGACGTGCAGACACTCGCCAACCTCGAGACCGTAGTCTCCGACCTGGAGAGCGACCAGGCGCTGGAGCCCATGCGGGATTGGGACGAGGCGGATGGATGGGTGTTCGTTCGGGTGCTTGACGAGCGGGGCCTGGTGACCCCACTGGCGAGTTACGCCATGGCCGTACGGCAGGCCCTGGCCCATGCGCCACTGCTCGCCCCCGACGCGGCGTGCGAGACGGTCAATGCCCAGCGAGAGGTCGCGGAGGACCGCTGACGTGCCGACCATCGAAGATTGGAACGTCTACGTCAACTTCGTGATCCTGGCGGTCACCGGGCGCATGGGGGAGGCGGACGCGGTCATGCGTCAGCGCGGAGACGCGGTGCGCTCGATGGCGATGTGGCTCCGCACGGGAGCGCCGGGGTGGCCAGGTCCTGGCCAGGCCCTCGCGGCCTACGCCGAGAAGGTCACCGGCGCGACCCTGTGGCGTGGCCTGCTCCTCGAGCCCGAGAAGATCAAGCGAAAGACGAAGAAGGGGCGCTCCCTTCGAGTCCTACAGCCCGACCCTCAGCTGACCTTCCTGAGCTTCAGCTTCGACCGGGACGTGGCGTGTTGGTTCGCTGACCGCGAGTCGGTCATCAGCGGTTACGTCGCCCAGCAGCGCCCAAAGGCGACCGGGTGGCTCGCGCGCTACGACAAGGCCCGTCCCCGCCAGATCCTGTGGATCTCTGCCTGGGACGCGATCCCTCTGCCCGACGGCTCCGGCCGGGCGATCCCCCTCGCCGCCGCTGCCGCGCAGTACCCCGGACTGCCGGCGGATCAGTTCGCCTGGAACCTGCAGACGCAGCGCGAGGTCATCCTCGACGCCGAGGGCATCGGTCCGCTGGTGGTGGAGAAGCCGGGGGACTCTTGCCCGCCGACGGCCGAGCTCGACCGTCGGCTCGCGCCGCCGATGTTCGCGTTCAACCCGGCCCAACGGGTGTTCGCGTTCTACGGCGCCGACGAGGAGGCCGCCGATGAACCCGAGGAGTTTGTTGCGCCCGCCTCCCCGCCGCGCGACCTGACGCCCCGCGGCCTTCGGGAGTACCGGGTGAGCTACGCCGGAACCCGGAAGGTGGGGGGAAAGCGACGCACCTACTTTCACGTGCAGCCCTACTCGAAGTGGGGCGAGCGCGCCTACGGTCTGGCCCCCGAGGACGACTGGTCGTGGCGTGACGGTCCGGTCGAAGTGGATGAGGAGGCCGTCATCCGCCTCAGTGCGCCGGCCGAACAACGACTGATCCTGCAGGCGCGCAAGCGCGGACGCGACCCGCTATAGGCCGAACCCACCGCCGCCGCCCAGGCCCCCCAGGCCGCCCAGACCGCCCAGACCGCCGCCGCCCGGAAGAAGGGACGCCAGGTCCGGGACGGAGCCGCGGGACAGCAGGCTGAAAACGCGAGCGGCGTCGAATGCCTTGAAGCGCGAGAGCGACGACTCGAAGCGCTGGTACAGGCGGTCGAGTCGGCTGCCAGGGATCGGGCAGACCCTCGGACCACCCGGCCACGGAACGTAGACCATCCCCGCTCCAGGAATGGGGAGCGGCATGAGCCCCTGCACGGACAGCCCGACCAGGTCCTGAAACTCCGCCAGGGCCGAGTTGCCCTCGAGAGTACGCACGAGGTCGTAGACCTTCTTCTGCTTCGAGCGGGGCATCGCGCGAACCTCACGCAGCGCGTAGAGCACTTGCTTCTGCCGGTCGGTGAGGCCGGCGCAAGGATCGACGGCCTGCTGCTGGGACGCTGTGTACGCGCGCCCCGCCCGTTGCTGTGCCTCAGCAACCGCGACAGGAGCGGCCAGCTGGGTAGCGGGGCCGCTTCGAGTCGTCACACCGCCGGCACCCTGGGGCGCGACCCCGCCGAGCATGGGGGGCTCGTCGCCGCCGGGAGCAGCACCTGGCTGGTCGTCCGTCTGGGAACGGCGATAAAGCAGGAAGCCGCCGACGCCGAGGGCGAGGGCGGTGCCCCCGATGGCGAAGTAGGCCCACCGGGGCAACGGGTTGGGCTGGACCGGGTAGGCGTACATCGCGGGCGATCCTACCGCGTTCGCGGGCGCTGATCGAGCGTCAGAGCCCGAAGTCCAGGATGACCGCCTGGGGACGCCCCTGACGAACCGCCATGCCCACGTTCTCCTTGCTCCAATCCAGCGTGTCCAGGTGGTCGCGGTCGAGCCCGAGCAGGGCCGCACCGGCAACGAGATCCGCGCGCAGCGCCATGCCGAGGTCGTCGTGGTCGGGGCACTCGTCCAGGAGACAGTCGGCAACGTCCTCGAGCGTCTCGGCCAGGTAGGGGGCTGCGAGCCCGGCGAAGGGGGGAGCCCCCGGCTGGTCGAGGTCGTCGATCCGGGTGACGCGCTCCTGAATCACCACCCCGAGCTCGGGGTGCCCAGGGACGCCGAGCACCGCCAGAACCTCGGCGAGACCGCGGAGCGGCCCGCCCCGCTGGATCTGCTTGTGGAGAACGGCAGCGCTGGTCTCCACGGTGAGGGTGGGGTCCAGGTAGAGCTTCGCCACGACCGGACGGCCGTTCCAGCGCGTGGCAAACACGGAGGCCTCGATGCCCTCGCCGATGAAGGCCACGGGGTAGCCCTCGACGGGGCGGCCGATGGGGCCCGGCGGCTCGAGCTCGATGCCGGCAGAAGCCGTGGCCTGGACGATCAGTTCCGCCTCCCGAGCGAAGTCGCCCGAGGACGGGTTCTTCTTGGGCTTGAATCCCGAGTCCCGAGCCTTCTTCGCCAGGTCCTTGTCGGCGGTGCGCCAGGTCGGTCCGCCGGTGGCGAAGCTGTAGACGCGTGCGAGCGCCCACTGGTGCTGGGTGGCGCCAGGGCGGTGACCCGTACGCCAGGCCGCGAGCCCTCGGTCGTACACCTCCTGGAGCACTCGCTTCGGAATCCCCGTCTCCTTAGCGACCTTGGCCACGCTCCCGCCCTTGCCGTAGAGCTTGTGGTAGCGGCGGGTGTGCCGGCTCTTCTTGGTGGTCTCGCCTTCGTCGGTGTCGAAGGGCTCATAGGCCTCGGGGTCGCCGGACTCCTTCTTGGACCGTTTGGCGATCTCCTTTCGGCGCTTCTTGGCCTTCTTGCCCTTGAGGCCGCCCACGTACTTGTCGGGAACCGCCTCCTCGGAGTACGGGTTCTCCACCGGGGTGAGTCGAGGCCGCTCCAGTACCGCGATCACGCCCGGCTGGAGGTAGGTCGCACCGGAGCGCAGCCGCTTCTGTCCGAAGCCCTTGTGGGGGTATCGACGAGCGAGGGATGCCCACACCCGCTGGGCGTCGAATGAGGTGGAGCCCGCGACCGAGCAGTGGGACGAAGCGAACATGAAGGGCCCGAGTCGGTCGAACACCTCCGCCATCAGCGTCTCGTACATGCGGGTACCGAGTCCACGGTCCCGGTACTCGTCGTCCAGGTGGGTCTTGTAGACCTGGAAGTAGCGCCGCCTGTTGAGTTCGGGGTGTTCGACCTCAAACGCCTTCACGTACTCGCGGCAGTCGTCGCCAACCCGCCCGACAAAGCCGCCCACACGCCCAACCTGGAACGAACGCATCGGGTCGTCGTGGGGGTCCGAGAACACTCGCAGATCGAAGGTGCCGATCTCGGGCTCGACCACCCTGTAGACCATGCCCTCGGCGAAGGCGCGCCTCGGTCCTCTTGGGTTTCCCTCCGCCTCGAGCGCGGCCTCCATCCTGGCGAGCGCCGGATAGTAGCCGGGGTGCTCCGCCAGGTGGTCCATGGCGATGCGCATCGCCATCGACCAGTCCGCGGTGTGCTCGGTCTCGACGCATAGCCCCGCTGCGAGATCAGGCAGGTGGAACTCGGCCGGGCTCCTGCCGTCGGCGAGGCCGCCCGCCACGGGCGCACGCCACCCCCGGTGGATCGCCTCGGTGATGAATCGGGCCGCAGCGCTCGGCGTGCAGCTGGATGGGTTTGGGAAGAGCTCGGGGGGCGGCTCGCCCAGCGCCTTCATCGCGTCCTTCCACATCGGGGTGCCTCCCCAGGCGTCCCAGGCCTGCTGGACCTTGCTGCGCTCCCAGGCCTTGTCGGACTCGAGCGCCTTGCGGTAGGTGCCCTTGAACCGATTGAAGAAGTCGCGGAGGTCCTCGGCCGGCTGCAGGTCCCCTCGGGCGATGCTCTCTGCTCGCTCGACGCCGCTGGTGATCCCCTGCTTCTTGGCTTCCTTCTTCGTAAGGGCTCCTCGCCGGCTTGGTGGCAGCTTCTCGACGCGGCGTAGGTAGGACCGCGCGGTCTTGCGCGCTTCGTTCGACGGTCGCACCCAGGTCACCTCGGCCCGGCTCGCCCGCACCGGGCCGTACCCCTTGGGGTTGTCCTCTGGCTCCCGGGCAAGGACGGCGAGCGCGCTCGCCTTGAGCGCCTGGGCCTCCGCCGCGGTCGTCGGCTGGATCTTCAAGACCGCCAGGCGCATGGAGAGCTCGTCAGCTGCCTCCACAAGCTCGACGGCCGCGAGCCGGTCGTCCCGCGCCAAGGTGCCCGCCTCCGCCGCCTCGGCGGCGCGATAGGAGGCCTCCCACAGCAGCTGCTCGAGGAGCGCGAGCTCTCCGACGGTGAAGGCGCCCGGCGGGTACGGGACCTCTCGGAAGGCGTTGCCGTCCTCCTCAAAGACGACCCGCAGACCTGAGCCGACGTCCACGTAGCGCCAGTGTTCGCCGGGGAGGGCCTTGGGGTCCGGGGCGAGCTCCAGACGGCGAGGGTCTACGCGGGCGAACCACTTTTCCCGGCGAGGGGCCTCGCGGAGCCGGCGGACGAGGTGCCACGCCTGGGCGGGGACCAGCATACGGACGCGCTTGGCCTCGTAGACGGCGTCCATGGCCGGAAGGAAGTCGTCCGTGTTGAACTCCACAGGCTCGGTAGGGGCCCGATCCATGTAGAAATCCGGGTTTCGCCGTCCAAGCACGGAGCCAGTCTACGTCACGGTCCGAGCGATGGTCGACCGCGCTGGGAGATCGGGCTTGCCTTGGTGTAGGATCGCGGCGACATGGCAACCGAGGAACGTCCCACCCGCACGCTGGCCCGGCCCGAGGGCTTTGGAGCCCCCGGCGCCCCGGCGCCGTCCAACTTCGGACCGAGCGCGATGGTCCCGGCCCATGGGCGCGACCTCGCTGTGCCCATGCACAACCCCGCCGGCTCGGCCGCCATCGGCGGTGGCGTCGGTGTCCTGGCCGGCAACATCGTCGCTGGACTGATCAACCTCCTGGTCATCACCCCTCGGATGAAGGCGCTCATCGTGCCAGCGGTTGGTGCAGCGGACACGGCCGAGGAGGCCGAGCAGGCTGCCCAGGAGAAGTCCAAGGAGATCTTGGCCGAGGTCGCCCAGCTGCGCAGGGTCGCCCACACCGTCAGCGCCGGACTTGGCGTGGTTGGTGGGGCCGTCGGCGCGTGGGTCGGAGCCGACGAGATGGAGAAGCGGGGGGCGGCCATCGGCGCCGCCGCTGCCACCGCGGCCGTCAAGGCGGTCAACGTGGGACTCAACCCCGCCATCGGACTGCCCGGCTTCCTGGCTGGGGCGGGCGGTGCGTACCTCGGCGCCAGCCGGGCTGTCTCCCGCGTCGGCTAGTCCTGGAGTCGAGCCAGAAGCTCGTCCCGGACTTGGGCGCGCTTCTGGCCCCAATAGTGGGCCGACCCCGCGCTGCCGGTGGTCCTCGCGTCGAGCCAGTTGAGCTCGGCCCCGTAAGCGTGGCGGTACATGCCGATCAGCGCGTCGGGGTCGCCTGACTCGAGCCAGCGCCTCCGACAGACGGCGTACTGCTCCTCACCGTACCGCGCCCACCGGACCGGATCGTGGTTGGTGGCCTGGAGAGCCTGGTAGATGGATCGAAGCGGCTCGACCTCGATGCCGCCGATGTTGCACACGCGAGGGAAACCGGACTGCTGAAGCATCCTGGCGACTTTCTCCGCGCGGATTCCCCGCTTGCAGTAGACCAGGACGGGGCGACCTTCCACGCGATGGCGCAACGGAAAGGGGAGGCCGGCGAGGAAGGCGATCTCGGGGATCACCCCCGGGAAGGTGTCGATGGGTGCGGGGATGGCCCCGGGGAGCACTCCCTCGCGCTGCTCGGCGGGGCTGCGAACGTCCAGGAGAAGGCCGCCGCGGGCGTAGGGGTCCTGTTGCACACCGAGCACGGAGCGATGGTACACTGCGAGTGTCCTGGGGGTCCTGTTAGCCAGCCAACAGGACGCTCCTTCAAAAAAGAAAACGGCATGGCCCCTCCCGGTCGCGGCGCGAGCTTCGGCCGGGAGGTGCTTTTTTGGGCCTACCGGAACTGGATCTTGAACTGCGCGAGGTCACGGTTGCGACCGTCGCGCCCACTGAATCCGACGTCGAGGTCGACCTCGAGGGGCGCCCGGGCGATCACCGGAATGTAGAAGCGCTGCTTCTCACCGTCCACGAACTGTCGCCGGGCGACCTCGAACTGGTCGTCGTTCTCCGTGCCCCACACGGACCAGCCCACGTACGCGTCGGCGTCGAGCTCCTCGCGGGGCAACGCCTGGAGGTCGCCTGGTACCGGCACCTCCAAGAAGATCGTGGTGTCGACGGGGGCGCCGCCCACCTTGCTCGGGACGCCGCGGACGGTCTGCTCATCCGGGCGAATCAGGCGCGCCCCTTCGGGCAGGTCGAGCCCAACCTTGTCCTGGCGACGGCGGACGACCCACAGGGTTCCGCCCACGCCAGCGGCGAGAAGGCCCAGAATCGCCGCCACCCCGAGCGCTCCCACGGGGTTTGGGGCCGGCTGATACCGGTGGTGAGGGAAAACAGGGGCGGTCGACACGGCCGGATCTTACGCCAGAACGGCCAGTTGTGGGAACTTGCTGCGAAAGGCGCCAAAGGTGCTGTACCATCACCCTCGAGCGACTATGCAGCAGCACAGCTACAACCCCTACGGGCACACCCACGGTCAAGTCGGGACCGGAGGGGCGCCGCTCCACTACAACCCCTACCGCCACATGATGCCGAACCCGCTGACGCGGCGGCAGAAGGTGATCATCGGCACCGCGGCCGGCGTCGGCCTGGTCGCTGTCCTGGCGATCATCTTCTGGCCCGGCTCGGCAAAGGCGGCTCAGACCGCCGTCGTCCCGGAGCCCCCGGAGACCAAGCCAAAGAAGCCGGGCGGCAGCACGCCGAGTAAGCCCCCGGGCAACCCACCCAACCCGGCCGGCGGCGACTACGACACGGCCTTCTGGGACGCGGGAGGCACCGCCGCGGCGCGCCAGCGGATCTTCGACGCGTTCACGGCTCTTGGGTACAGCACCCCCGCGGACCGCGACACCATGAACGACCCGGGCGGCGACCGGAAGCTCGGCGGCGGCGACGACGTCCCCAACAGCGAGGTCCGGCGCTTCCAGAGCGACTACAACGCCGTCAGCCGCTCGGGCCTCCTCGGCAGCAACATGGGCGGTCTGTGGCAGGACGGGATGCTGGGCGTGAACACCCTCAACGGCCTGCGGTACGTGCTCCTCAACGTCGGCGTCATGTCGCCCTTCACGGCCGACGACCAGCTGGGCCCCAGCTGGCGCAGCCTCGTGCAGCAAGCGCGCTCCTGACGTGAAGTTCAGGGTCCGACTCGAGCCCTACTTCGAGGCGCACAGCTTCGACGCGGGGAACGGCGCCGAGGTCGACCAGGTTCTGGCCGACTTCGAGGCAGGTCGAGACGCGAGCATCTTCGGCGCGCTGGAGCTCTACCGGATGCGCTTCCCCGACCTGGACACCGAGCTCCTCCTCCACCACATCGAGGTCGAACCGGTGATCGACATGCTCGGGGAGGCCCTCGCCTTGCTGCGGGCCTCCAGTGTCAAGGGCGAGCAGGTCAAGAAGATGCAGCGACTCCTCGTCAAAAGCTACCAGGACACCAAGGACACCACCGCTGCCGTGGAGCTACTCGACGAGGCTCTCGAGGGCTCCGAGTGATCCCTATCCAGCGCCTGCCGTATCCGGCGGGAGCGCTGGAGCCGTACCTCTCGACCAGGACCCTGCTGGCCCACTACCAGCACTACGTGGGATACGTCCGTCGCGTGAACGATCTGTCGCGCGGGCGGTTCCGCACGAGCAGCGAGGCCCTTCAGGCCGCGGTTCGAGGGGCCTTCGTGGACGAGGGCGCCCGAGCCCACCCCGCGCTCCGACTCGAGCCCGAGCTACCTCCTGGCGTCGCCCACTCGGCCCTCTGTAGCCCGGGTACGCTCTACGAGCAGGCGGCTCAAGCCCTTGCGCACGAGGAATACTTCGCGGGCATGTCGCCGCGGCCTGGTGGGCCCACCGGCGCGCTGGCGGACGCCCTCGCCTACGGGTACGGGGACCTCGCCACCGCCCGTCGCATGTGGGTGGACCAGGCCACCGGCCAGTTCGGCTCTGGATGGGTGTGGCTGGCGGTCCCCCCACCGCGCGCTGGCGGGATCAGCACCGGGGTGCCGGCGATGACGGCCCTCCCGAACGCCCACCGCCCTCGAGGCCGCATCCTGACCCTCATGGACGTGTGGGAGCACGCCTACTACCTCGACTACGAGGGCGACCGTCGCCAGTACGCCGAGGTCTGGTGGGACCACCTCTGCGACTGGCAGCGGGCTGACGCACGCTTCCGCAACGCGGTACGGTAGAGCATGGCGACGGACGAACGGATACTGGCAGGCGCCGGTTTGGCCGCGGCCGGCCTCGGAGCGTTGGCCGCAGGCCTGGCACATCGCCTGGGACGGCCGCAGCCGCAGCCGGTCCAACCTCGGCCCGCGCCGCCCGGCCCAGGGCCCGAACCGGACCCGATCCTCGACGACCCCGAGGCAGAGCCGTGGGAGATCGAGGCTGCACGGGAGGGCCCGGTAGACGCCGACATCGACGACGAGCCCGAGGGTCCCGACGCCGAAGCCGTCGGCTCTGGCTCCCCGCTGGATCTGTGTGTCTACGAGACGCCGGTGCTGGGCAATCCCCAGGAGACGCCGATCTACTGCATCAGCGACCCCCTCTCGGAGCCGAGCCTGCGCCCGGTCGACCGGGGGGCACCCCAGGCGCCGGTCCCCGTCACCTCGAGGTGGCCTCTGGTGACACGGGCCCCAGGTCGACTGGTGACCAGCTATCGGTCCGAGAGCGGCTGGCGAGGCTACAGCGGTCGCGCCTTCGGGGCCAAGCGCGCCCGTGACGACGGTGGCACCGTGAGGCACGCGGGCGTCGACCTCTTCGCCCGCAAGGGTGACCTCGTGGTTGCCCCAGAGGACGGTCGCGTCATCGCTGTGCTCCCCTTCTACCACGGCTCGTGGGCCATCTACCTGCGCACCCAGAACGACCTGGTGCTCAACCTCGGCGAGATCGAGCCCAAGAGCTACCGCGAGTTCAAGATCCGCCCCGGGGTCGAGGTCAAGAAGGGCGACCCGCTGGCGCGTGTCGGCAAGATGCACAAGAGCTCGATGATGCACTTCGAGGCCTACGACGCGGCAGGTGCGACGGACGACGACATGGTCGCCACGATCCGCGCCGGAGGGATGCAGTGGACCGAGGAGCAGCCCCCGCCCCGCCTACTGGACCCCTCGAGCTACCTGCTGCTCGCCGGAGCGAGAACCTGGCAGCAGGAGCAGGCGGCGGAAGCGTAAGGCTGCTCACCTTCGCGCGCGCCCTTCCCTCGCGGTATGATTTCCGACGGGGGGTAAACGGTTGACCGCCTTTTTTGTCCGCGTAGCTGCTGAGAGCGACCGAATCGAGCGACAGCTGCAGAACCTGGCGGACACCGCCCAGGGGACGGGGCTCGACGCCGTGGCGCGAGCCCTTCGTGACGCGGCCAAGCTGCTCAGCCGACTGGCCTTCGACGCCGCAGGTGACAGCCTCGGAGACGATCCATTCAACCGGGTCGCCGACGAGACGCACCTGGCGCACAGGACCTGCATGGAGGCGGCCAGCGCCTTCAGGGACGCGATGCTCGTCACCGCCGCGCGCGAGGTGGAGCGATGCGCACTGGCCTTGCGGGGCCTGAACCTCGACACGCTGACGCAGACACAGCCCATCGACCCGGACGGCGGCGATACGGGGTAGTATCGCGCCATGCGCAGCATCCGACGAGGAGTGCGAACGCGTGGCCGTTGATCCAGCCTGGGTCTTTCGGGGTCGTACGCCCGCGCCCCGCACCTTCGACGGCGCCCATGCCGAGATCTGGGAGTACGTCGCCGGACCTCGGCCGGTCCCCGCGACGCTGGTGCTTCTGCACTCCTGGGACGGCATCACGGAGCCGGAGATCCAGGCGCGACTGAAGGACAAGGACAGCGCTTGGGTGGCGTACGTGGGCCAGGAGGGCTTTCAGGTGGTCGAGAAGGGGTCCGTCGAGGACCTCGAGACATTTTCAACGCGCGCGGCTGCCCTCCGCCGCGCCGAGTACATCGCGCGCGACATCTTGAGCGCTCGCGTCGACCAGGCCCCCCCGTGGCGGGCGCCCGAGCGGGAACTGCGAGCGTGGTTCGACTGGTTTGAGGCCCAGGTCCCCAACCGCGTCGACTACGTGCGACTACTCGCCGACAATGACCCCAACGGATCGTACGACGGGCTGCTCGTCGAGCCGGTCAGGTATGCCCAGGAGGTCTACGAGGAGACCTTCGAGGACTTGTTTGAGGAGTTGCCCTACGCCAACCCGCCCAGAAGGCCCTGGCAGGACCGCGCGGCTCATGGATTCGCCGAGGGCGAGCTCGCTGGCCTCGGCGCGGCGCTGCTCCTCAACCCCTACGCCATGCACAACCCTCCCGACTACGAGCGGTACTACACCGGCCACGACGTGGTCGATGTCGCCTACGCCCGCGATCCCGACCTGAAGATCCCTCGGCAGGCGCGCCCGAAGCTCAACGAGCCCCTGGGCTCGGGCTCCTGGGGGACTGTCTACCCGACCCGGAGTTCGCGGGTGGTGTTCAAGATCACCGAGGACGCGGACGAGGCGCGCTTCGTGGCGGAGTCCCTCCGTCACTCGGACCCCCCGCTGGGGGTCGTGCGCTACTACGGGATCGTCGGCGTGCCCATGGGCAGGAGCGCGAGCGACCGGCTGTGGCTACTCTGGCGCGAGGCGGCCGACATGCGCCGCTCCTCCTGGCCAGGCAGCCGCCGAACTCGAGGCGTCGCTCATCGGCTGCTCAGCCTGGCGCGCGAGGCCGGTCACGGACTGGTGGGGCATACGGGGACCCAGCGCGAGCTCCGTGTGGCCGTGGCGGCGGACGGCGACCCTGACGCGGTTGGCTATGCCCACGAGCAGGTCGGCAACCGGCTTCGCGGGGGGTCGAAGGACTACCGCAAGACCTATCTGAAGGCGACGAAGGGACCGAAGAGCGGACGGCTGCGCCGGTTCTACGCCCAGACCTTCCGCTTGGCGCTCGAGCAGCTGCGGGACCTGGGCGCAGGATACCGACACGTCGCAGACGCCATGCTGACCTACCTCTACGACTACGACGCGGTCCTGATCGATGTCCACGAGGACAACGTGGGCGTTGTGCGTCGCCGCGCTCGCTGCCTCTCGGAGCCGGCGCAGCGTGGGGGCCAGCCGATGCTGGTGATCACCGATCCCGGTCTGACCGTGTTCTACGCTTCGTCGAAGCTCGGAAAGAAGGAGCTCGCGCACATCGACAAGCCACCGAGGAGCAAGCGATGACCGAGGACGAACGATTCATGCTGGGGGTCGGCCTGGCGACCACGGGCCTTGTTGTCACCGCGGCAGCATGGCGGCTCGGCTCCACCCAGAACGAGCTCAACCGGCTCCGGCGGTGGCCCATCGTCGACATTCGGGACCAGGCGGCGAGCGCCCGCTACTCCCGAGGCTCTCTGGCTGGCCGGAACAAGCGCACGTCCCTGGGCCGCAACGACTGGTCGAAGATCGACGGCATCGTCCTTCACCAAGTCGCCGTCGACAACGTCGGGAGGGCGGCGTACCCAAAGATGACCGCTCACCTTGCGGTGCATCACGACGGCACCGTCTACTGGATTCACCCGCTGAACGTCCGCCTCGCTCATGGCCACGGCTTCAACAACGACACCATCGGGATCGAGGTGGCCGGGCACTTCCGCAACGCGGACAAGATGCCTCGAGCGCAGGCCCTCGGGCTTCGCCGGGCCATTCAGTTTGCCAAGGAGCAGGCTGCAGCGAACGGGGCGGAGATTCGCAACCTCTACGCGCACCGCCAGTCGGATGACAGCCGCCTGTGCGACCCTGGGCGCGACATCATGCAGCGCGGCGGCATGTGGGCCACGCGGACCCTGGGCCTGAGTGTGCTGCCGGGGCACGTCCGGGGGGACGGTGACACTCTGCCGCCGGATTGGCTCAAGGAGATGCCGCTGTGAGGAGGCCGGTCAGGTCGCAACCCGAGTTCGTGCAGTCCGACCTCTTCCGAGGCAGCGGCTGCAACGTCACCGACTTCGACGAGAGGGTTCCTGCGCTTCAGCTGCTCTTTGAGGAACAGGGAGAGTGGGGAGACGTGCCCCCGATTGAAGCCGCCATCATGGAGGTCGATCAGGAGGACATCGACACCTTCCTGGAGTACCAAGATGGCGGCTACGAGCACGAGCTTGACTGGAGCCGCCCCCTCACTCAAGCCGACCTCGGGGTGGAGTACGCGAGCATCCAGGACGGACATCACCGTGCCTGGGCGGCACGGGGGGCGGGCATCGAGATTCTGGCGTCGTGGTGGGAGGAAGCCCCCGACGAGCCGGAGCAGAACCCAAGTATGGACGAGCACGCCGATGAGCTCGCGTTCTTCAGCCGTCAAGCCCAGGGACTCTTGGAGAGTTCGATCCAGCTGAACGCCGCGCGGCAGCCCGATCTCGCCTACAACTACGCAGTCGAGGCCGAGCACATGGCTGTGCTTGCGCTCCACCAGGCCAGTTACTTCCGGGGCCGCGCCATCTCGGCGCCGATGGCCGACAACCTGACTGCCATCTCCGAGGCCATGGTCGACCTCGCCCAGCGGGCGCAGGTGGAGCGGATCGTTGCGACCCGAGCGCTGCCGCTGGGGCCGCCGCCTGGGGGGGCCCTGCCGAACCCCATGTCCACGTCGGAGGCGCTGAGCGAACTCGGTCTCAAGCCGGGAGCCACTGCCTCCGAGGTCAAGACGGCCTACCGCACGCTGGCCGGCCAGCGCCACCCCGACCGTGGCGGCGACCTCGAGGCGATGAAGCGTCTCAACGAGGCCCGGGAGGTACTGATCCAGTACGGCACCTCTGCGAGTTCGGGCCGTACCCGGTCGGAGGAGCGCGCTCGTGCCCAGCGTGCCGAACGGGGTGCGAGTCGGTACGCGGAGTACAAGCGCAAGAACGCACCTCCACCAACCGGGCGCTACGACCTGGACGACCTCATCGCGTTCGCGGCTGAGATTGTCAGGATGGGCCGCGTCCAGAGCAAGACCCGCGAGAAGGTCAAGCTGATCCCCTTCGACGCGTTCTTCGACAAGGCCACCGGGCACTACAGTCGCCCGTTCGGCCGGGTCGTCCGCACTCGCAAGCTCAAGGGAGACCAGGTGGTGCCCAAGGTGCTCGGGGAGGCGATCTACTTCTCGATGGGGGAGCCCGGTCTGCACGCACGGATCTTTGACGTGCATCACGGCCCCCAGGACTCGTGGGTGATCTTCCAGACCCTACCCAACGAGGCCAACCGCGACCCAGGCTTCGAGTACGTCACGGTCAGCTTCGAGGAGCCCAAGAAGAGGGCACCTCGCAAGAAGCCGAAGGACAAGACGACTCGGGCCACGGTCGAGGCCAAGCTGCGCGAGCTCGGCTTCACCGACGTGGCGGGTGGAAGCAAGTACGCCTATTGGGCCCCTCGAGGCACGCGCGGCAAGGAGGGGTACTTCGTGCGGCTCGCCGCCAAGAGTGCTCGCGTCGTTCTGCGCAGCCGCCAGGACCGGGGATTCTACGACATGGGCATCGACGACGAGCCCACCTACTACGGCAGTGCCACGGCCGCCAAGGTGGCAGCGATGGCGAAGCTCGTGGAGGACAGCCGCGCGCGGATCGGCAACCCGACGCCCCACCGGTTCCGCTACCTCACCGACTGCATCAACATCGAGGGGATCTTCGGCCACCCGGCGGGCGGCCAGATCATCCACTACATCACCCAGCACCCCGAGGAGCGCCAGGTCAGCTACGGGCAGTTCGCTCGCCAGGTCGACCTCCGCCCCCTCCGAGACGCGGGGCACCCGGCCATGTATCGGCTGTCGGCCAAGGACAACTGGTCGGTCAGCTTTCACCGTTCCCAGCTGCCTTCGGGGCAGCCGATCTACTACTTCGCCTGGAGCCGCATTGAGCATATCTTCGTCGACCAGGAGGTGGACGTGGCCGCCGAACTCGCGGCGCTGGCGGAGTGGCGTGACGCGACGGACAACCCGCCTCGAGGCACGCGCGACAAGTTCAGGCGCATCCTCAAGGAGAGCGGCACTTTCGGGGCCTACTGGTCGCTACAGGCGTGGTTCTTCTACGAAGGGCTCGACCCAGAGGCTCGGTGGCTTCAGGAGGTCGTGCCAGGAAAGGTCGCCGCATCGGGGCAGTATTGGGACTCGGTCGCGCTCGACCTGATCAGGGGGCGCCTCTACGCCCACACGACACCGACTTCATCGAGCCCCGCCGACAAGTACCTCCCCTGGGTGGGCGCGCAGGCGAAGCGGATCGCCAAGACGCTCAAGCGCCTCTGGCCAGACATCGACAACCCCTTCGCTGCCATGATCGCGTTCGTCGACAGCGAACGGGAGGGCAACTTCACCCGAGAGCAGTGGATGGACCTGGCCGCCCGCTACGAGTTCCTGGGCGAGATCACCGAGAACTTCTACCCCTTCGTGAGCATGATTCGCTCCGAGGGGATGGACGTCGGCCAGCAGGACCTGTTCACCGCCAAGGAGAACCTCGAGGACTACAAGCGCGAGCAGGCGGAGTCTGGGCTCGGCGACCGGCCCGTGATCCCCGGGACGACGGTGTACGAGTGGGGCGACGGTTGGTCTGTCCAGAGACTCGACACCGAGGCCCAGCTGAAGAGCGAGGGCAAGAGCATGGACCACTGCGTCGGCGGCTACGGCGGCCGGCTCAACCGCGACTACCACATCTACTCGCTTCGTAAGGGCGACCGCCCGGCGGCGACCATCGAGTGGAAGTTCAACTACCGATGGCCGACTGCGGATCCGCCGCCAACTCCCCCAAGGGGCAGGATGATCCAGGTCCAAGGGGTGTCGAACTCGGACCTGGAGCTCGACGTGCTGGAGAGGGTGGCCGAGTTCCGTCGAGACTACTTTCCCGGCCAGGGGCCCAGCGACCCTTTCGCGTGGTGGATGAATCAGACGGCGGGCAGCATGTTGGGGCACGAGGGAGGCCCCTTTGTGGGAGATGACGACCTCGTACGGCAACTACTGCAGGCCAACCGCGACGTCCTGGACAGTGGGGGCCCCGGCGTCACTGCCAAGAGCCTGCTGGGCTAGGATGACGAGGCCGCCCTGGGAGGTCCCAGGAGCCACTTCAGGCCGCTATTTCGGCCGACTCGCGCAAGAGGGGTGGTCTGAAGTAGGATCGGCCCGTGGCCGCCAAGCAGAGCATCACCGTCGACTACCTCGTCACCGGGACCTTCGATGGCGTCACTCCGGCGCCAGAGATCGAGCTCGGCGGCACCTCCACCGACGACCAGTCCCAGATCTACCAAGCGGACCAGTCGGAGGCTCTGGGCGTCATCGACCCGGACCTTCAGGATGGCGGAAGCATCGGGCCGCGCTGCATCACACAGTTCCTGGTCCTGATCCCCACCGGCTCAACGGTGGACCCTGGCGCGCGGGTCACCGTGGAAGCGGAGCGCGACGGGGAGTACCTCGAGCTTTTTGAGGTCACCACCCTGGCGGTGGGGGGAGCCGTGGTGTTGCGGCCCTTCATCGTGCCCCAGGGAGCCGTGATTCGGATCGCCGGGGTGCAGGCGGGGTCCGAGGACATCGGTGTGCGCGTGACCACCGATGTCGTGAGCGACCCGTGCAAGATTCAGACGCTCGTGGCGGCGACCGGCGGCGAAGGCCCCAGCGGGCAGCCTTGCTGCCCCCCGGACCTGACCGTGGCCGGCGTCGAGGGAGTCACTCCTCCTGTCACCTCGCCGACGCGCCTCGCGGAGATCAATCTCACCGAGGCGGAGCCCACAGCCATCCTCGTGTTGTTTGGGACGAACTTCGACGCCGATACCGCGGTGCAGTTGATCGGACCGCCGACCCCTCCGGGTCCCAACACGCTGCCTCCTCCCACGGTTCAAGAGATCCAGCGCACGCTACCTTCCGGCACAAACGCTGGCCTGATCGTACTGGAGATCACGGGCACGCAGTTCCCCGGTCCCGGGGAGGACGCCCAGGGCTGGGGGATCCGGCTGGTCAACGCGTGCGGTTGTTCGCAGACCGTCGCCGTCGTGCAGCTGCTGGGTCAGCCCGCGCAGTTCTTCATCCAGGACGTGGCCCCGAGTAGCGTCACCGATCCCCCGGGGGGCACCGTCGACATCGACGTCATCGTCACCGACAGCATCGGGCTGACCAACCGGACCGGCGTTGCGCCCCTGTTCGACGGCGGACCGCCACCTGGATTCGTGTCCGGCGGCGCCGTCATCGACGACACAACCTACCGATTCCAGGTCACATCACCGTGGCCCGACGGGCTTTTCCAGGTGAGCCTCATCAGCGACCAGGGGGCCACCAGCAACGCTCAGGCGCTCGTCACGAGCAACGCGTAGAGGACGACCGAACCATGGCAAGCAAGCAGAGCATCACCGTCGACTACCTCGTCGCAGGTCAGTTGGACGGAATCACCGCCGCACCCGTTGTCGAGCTCGGCGTCACCGCGACGGACCCGGACTCCCAGATCTACGCCCCGGGCGAAGCACCCGACCTGGGTGTCATCGACCCCGACCTCGAGGTTGGCGGGAGCATCGGACCTCGCTGCATCACCCAGCTGCTGGTCGACATCGCCGACGGCAGCGCGGCGGCCGGGGCCGCGGTGACGGTCGAGGCCGAGGTCGGAGACGAGTACCTGCCGCTCTTCAAGGTGGGCGATATCACCGCCGGAGGCCTGGCGATCCTCACGCCGTTCATCGTGCCCCAGGGCGCGGTCCTTCGATTGACGGGCGTCCAGGCTGGCTCCGAGCCGGTGCTCGTCCGCGTCACCACCGACACGCCCGAGGACCCGTGCCTGATCGCCACGCTGCTGGCCGCGGCTGGCGATGGCGATGGCGACGGCGACGGCGACTGCCCGTGCCTTACCTACGACGAGGAGATCGCCGACCAGGGTCAGGAGTACGAACTCAACGTCGGCAAAATCCGGCTCTACGACGCGTCTGCCCTTCAACCCGGCGACATGACGCTGCTCTTCCCCGCGATGGCCGAGGACAACCAGCAGGTGGCGATCAAGGAGATCGGGAACAGCACGGTGCCGGTGACGTGCGACGGCAACGGACCTCCCATTGAACTACCCACTTCGCCGCCCGTGTTTCCTGGCGGTTCCGTGACGACGCCAAGGGGCTTCTGGCTCTGGCAGTACGACCAGGCCAACGACGTCTGGCGTCTACGGTAAGAAAGGTCACTCGGTATGTCGTTCGCGGTACCCAGCAACACCCTCTTCCTCCAGTCGGAGCTCGACCTCCCGGCTCCAGTCGGCGGCGTGATCACGCTCCCGGAGAATCGAACCATCCTGGTGGACAAGAGCGAGGACCCACTGGTGGTCCCGAACGGGGTGCAACTGCGCGTCCCGAGCACTTCGGTCCTCAAGGGCTGGGATGCCGACCAGAACGGGATCGTGGGGAACGTCGATGCGCCGCTCATCATCGGCGAAGGCGACGGGCTCGTCCTCACCGATCTTTTCCTGCGCAACTTCTCGGCCGACCCCAACGCCTTCTGCGCCGAGACCGAAAACGGATACCCGGGCGTGATCAACGGGCGAGCGTCTCGCATCGAGCGCGTGTCAGTAGGTGGTCGCGGCGGCGTGCGGGTCCAGAACGCCACTGCTGTCCAGGTCAACGTACTGAGTCGATGTTCCGGTGACGGCGTGTACCTGCGCGGGGCCACTGCTGGCGTCCAGTTGCTCCAGTGCGTCTTTCAGCCGGACATCGCCGACAGCCCGCGTCACGTCGTCCTCGATGGGGGCCAGCATGACGCCCTCCGCATTTCGGATGCGGCCTTCGTGTTGACTGACGGCTCCGTGGGGATTCAGGCGCTCAACGATCCCACGCTGAACCTGGTGCGCGTCGGCGACAGCGACTTCATC
>Ga0180433_10001480_pt1 | contig 39100 bp, 40 predicted proteins | sample SS_ome_8_FD_132980 | JGI IMG/M metagenome (GOLD analysis project Ga0180433, IMG submission 132980) | Hypersaline lake sediment archaeal communities from the Salton Sea, California, USA - SS_1_D_1 metaG | ecosystem: Environmental > Aquatic > Non-marine Saline and Alkaline > Hypersaline >... | reverse complement strand
TGCCGGAGGACGAGGGCGACCCGGATATGCTCACCGCCGACCAGATCGCGGCCAAGACCAACGGCATGCGCCGCGGCGAGGTCCCGGTCGGGGCGAACCACGTCACGGCGTTCATCGACGTGCAGAAGGAGTGCCTGTTCTACCTCGTCGCGGCCTGGGAGGACGATTTCACCGGCTACGTCTTGCACTACGGTACATGGCCCGAGCAGAAGCGGGCGTACTTCATGCTCAGGGACGTGACGCGCACCCTCGGCCGGTCATTCCCGAAGGCGGGCTTGGAGGGGGCGATCTACAGCGGCCTCGAGAAACTCTGTGAGGAGTTGATGGGGCAGGAATGGCGACGGGACGACGGCGCCGCCATGCGAATTGAGCGGTGTCTCATCGACGCGAACTGGGGCCAGTCGACCGACGTCGTGTACCAGTTCTGCCGGCAGTCGGCCCACTCGGCGGTGCTGCTGCCGAGCCACGGGCGGTACGTCGGGGCCTCCAGCGTGCCGTTCGCCGAGTACAAGCGGAAGGCGGGTGACCGCGTCGGCCACCACTGGCGGATTCCGAACGTCAGGGGCCGCCGGGCCGTGCGACACGCGGTGGTCGACACGAACTACTGGAAGTCCTTCGTCCATGCCCGCCTGGCCGTGCCGATGGGCGATCCGGGGTGCCTGTCGCTCTTCGGGCGGGACGCAAAGGCCCACCGCCTTCTCGCCGACCATCTGACGGCCGAGTACCGCGTCAAGACCGAGGGCCGTGGGCGGACCGTGGACGAGTGGAAGCCCCGTGCCGGCAGCCCGGACAACCACTGGCTGGACTGCCTCGTCGGCTGCGCCGCGGCGGGGTCGATCCAGGGGGCGGTCCTGTTCGGGACGGAGGTGCGGGAACAGGCACGGCGGCAGCGGGTGCGGCTGTCGGAACTGCAGCGGGGCAGGCGGTAGGGGAAGCCTGCCCGGGAGCGGTCGCCAGAAGGTGTGCGAAAGGCTTTCCGCTTCCTGATGACCGGCACACACTCGGCACAAGCCCGATCGCGGAACCGGAAAGACCCGCCCTGTGCCGTTCTCTTGACACTTGCCGGAAAACGGGTAGACGTTCGCACATGGCGGCTATTCCAGGCTCTTGGACCTGCCAGGCTCTCGCCTTCGCGCTTATCTCTTGCGCTTGTACTTCTGGACGTTCAAGGCCTTCCACCGAAGCAGCGGATGCCTGTTGATGCGGTCGGCCATCTCGCTGTCCTGGGTGAGAAGAGGGGCGGAGATCTCGCCGAGGTCGAGAAGATGATTCAGGAACTCCTTTTCATTCTCGGCGAAGGGCAGCACGACGCCGAGGTGTTCGCGGCATTCGTCGACAAGCCGGCTCGTCCAGGCGCCGAGATTGCCGATGCCCTCGAGGTCATCGGAACGCATCAACGGCAGAAGATGATTCCGTAAATCCTGCGCCTCGACACCCACATCGTTCTGGCTGACAGTCCGCCAGTCCTTGCGGTTCATGGCACCGAACAGGACGAACCCAAGCCTCAGTTTGCCACTGTCCAAGATCCCCAGCGTCAGGAGTCGATGGACGTCGAAGAGGTCTCGACTAGCCTGCCTCGAGAGGAGTGCGACCATCTTCCCCGCTGCGAGCTCGTGGAGGTCCACGACGGGAATCCGCTTTGCGGAAAACGATCCGACTTGGCGGGAGTCCCTGCGGAGGACCGGCCACAGCGGCACCCGGTACATAAAGTTCAGATCGACTTCCAGGTTGCCTCCCTCGCCCATCGCGCTGTCGTAGCGAAGTCTCCACTTGCCGCCAGCGTGCTCATCGCTATCGGGCTGTCGTGTGACGCTCATGCCCTCGCGCGAGCAGGCATTTCGCACGGCCCGCTCAACCTTGGGCCGCTCCTCAAGCATCGCAGCTCGTTCGGTTGCACCGATGTAGTTCAGGTCGATGTCCACTGACAGACGAGGCAGATCGAACTGGAAGAGATTCACCGCCGTGCCGCCCTTCAGGGCAAGCCGCTCCTTCAGAAACGGATGGCTCTCGAATGCCTCAAGGAGGCCCAGCAACTGGGCAACCTTCTCGAGGATCTCGGCCCGGAAGCCGGTCGTTTGGGCTTCAGCCTGGAGTCTCTCTCGCGAGATCTTCATATCGCCTCCTCCCAGGACCGCTCGGCAACATGCGCCGGTACGACGAGGTTCCAGTCGCTCACAAGGCGGCCTTTGCCTCTTCGGCTTCTCTCCATGTAGTGTGGCTGCTTGGGGAGGCGCCTCTTCAAGGGTTTGAGATGTGTCTCGGTGACCATCAGGCGCTCCCGGTGCTGGTCGAGAAAGTATCCCACCTTGGCCGCCGTCGTCGCATTGTCGAGTAGTAGAGCATACGTCACCACCTCGTCCAGATCGAAGTACTCGACCGATTCGAGGGAGCGCCACGTCTCCTCCCATCCGCCGCAGAGGTCGGGCCGGTCGAGGACGTCGACCAGCGTGCGTTCGAGGCGGGTCACCCTGATATCGACACCGGATCGGTCGACCAGGGTGACGCCGTGCTCTTCCTTGCCCTTGTCCCGGAGGGCCTTAGGAAACAGCACGCCCCGGAAGCGGTGCGAACGCAGACTCGTCGGCTGGTGAGGGGGCCTGTGGGTGAGGAAGAGGAACTCGTTGAACACCGAGTACGTCTTGCCGCGTAGCTCCAAGGCGGTGTGGTACGCGAGCACGGCATCGTTTCGCAACTTGGCTGCCACCTGGTACGGATCGACTGCATAGGTCTCCGGGTCTGCGCCGGGTGGGACGACGGCATACAGCCCCCGACGGATCAGGAGGAGTCGGCCCTGTTCCCGGTGATGGGCCAGGAGCGCCTTGCGGGTCCAGCGGCTCTGGGAGCCGCTGCTATGCCGGTAGTCAGCCATCTCCGCCGTGGTAAACACGGGGTGCGTAGCGAAAAACTCCCGCAATCCCATGAATTTCCCTCCTACTTGACTTCATCGTCCGAAAGGGCTAATAATATTAGCCTTTAGCGACGATGGTGTCAAGCCAAGCTCCCCAGCACTTGACGCTGTCCCTCGGAAAGGCACCATTTATTAGCCCATACCGGGCGCCGCGTCAAGTCAATCCAAGCACAAGTCCCGCTGCCAGTCGATGCGGCCTACCTCCTTCCCCCAGAATTCGCGCATCAAATCCGCCCCTCAGGCAGATGTAGAGGGCAAACGCGGCCAGCGCAGCCGCCGCTGAGTCCGGCCGCGGGCGGAAATTCTCCGGCCCTCCGATTTTCTACGCAAAGATCGGGGGCCTTCCGCAAAAAGACATAGGTGAAAGGACCGCGCTACCATGGCCGACGGGCTCGACGAGACCATCCGCGAGAACGCCCAGGGGCCGTCGCAGGCCGAGGGCGATTCGGTGTCGGTGCGGCAGCACGACCTGAAGGACCAGGTCGAGGCCGACCGTTACCTCGCCTCCAAGGAGGCCGTGCGGCAGGGCCGCGGGTTCCGCGTGAGGAAGGTCGTCCCGCCGGGAGCGTAACCCCCTTCGCCAGAGTTTACCCGCCTGTGGCGGGCTACGGAGGACAAGGCGTGTTCGACTGGCTGAAACGAATCCGGGCCGCCGCCAGGCGCCGCCGCGCGAGCGAGGGGCGCGGGCTCGCCTACCGCCTCCTCCGGGCCAAACCCGCCTACGGACTGGCGGGCAAGTTCGACTCCGCCCGGACGACCGAGGACAACCGCCGCCACTGGGCCAAGGCCGACGGCCTCTCGGCCGACGCGGCCGCAAGCGCCGAGGTCCGCCGCATCCTGCGGAACCGGTCCCGCTACGAGGTGGCGAACAACGCCTACGCCCGCGGCATCGTGCTGACGCTCGCCAACGACGTCGTCGGCACCGGGCCGCGGCTCCAGATGCTCTCGGACGAGGCGGACGCGAACCGGCGGATCGAGCGGGCGTTCGTGGAATGGGCCAGGGAGGTGGGCCTGGCCGAAAAACTCCGCACGATGCGGATGGCCCGGGCCCAGGACGGCGAGGCGTTCGCCATGCTCGTCTCAAACTCTCGCCTGGACTCCCCCATCCAACTCGACCTCCGCCTCATCGAGGCCGAGCAGGTGGCAACGCCGGACCTCCTGCCGGACGAGGCGCAGGGCGTCGACGGCATCGTCTTCGACCCGTTCGGGAACCCCGCCGAGTACCACGTCCTGAAGGAGCACCCCGGCGGCAACCGGTTCCGCGTGGGGCTAGACTACGACACCGTCCCGGCCGAGGCGATGATCCACTGGTTCCGGTCGGACCGGCCGGGCCAGTCCCGCGGTCTGCCGGACATCCTGCCGGCCCTGCCGCTCTTTGCCCAACTCAGGCGGTTCACCCTGGCGGTGGTCGCGGCGGCCGAGACCGCCGCCGAGTTCGCCGGCGTCCTCTACACCGACGCCCCGCCGAGCGGCGAGGCCGACCCCATCGAACCGATGGACGCCATCGAGCTGGAGAAACGGATGCTCCTGACGATGCCGGGCGGCTGGAAGATGGGCCAGGTCCACGCCGAGCAACCGGCCACGACCTACGCCGAGTTCAAGAACCAGATCCTGAACGAGATCGCCCGGTGCCTGAACATGCCGTTCAACATCGCGGCGTGCAACTCCTCGGGCTACAACTACGCCTCGGGCCGGCTGGACCACCAGACGTACTTCAAGTCCATCCGCGTGGAGCAGGCCCACCTCGGGGCGGTCGTCCTGGACCGCGTGCTGGAGGCCTGGATGCGCGAGGCGGCGCGGGTCTTCGACCTGCGGTGGCTGCTGCTGAACCGGCGCGGCCGGTTCGCCCACCAGTGGTTCTGGGACGGGCACGAGCACGTCGACCCGGCGAAGGAGGCGATGGCCCAGGAGCGGCGGCTGGCAAGCAACACCACCACGCTCGCCATGGAGTATGCGAAGCTCGGCCTCGACTGGGAGGAGCAGCTCCGGCAGCGGGCGAAGGAGAAGCGGCTGATGGAGGAACTCGGCCTCGCGGCCGCCGAGGCGCTGCCGAAGCCGAAGGGCCGCGATAAGAAAACAGACGACGCGGGCAAGAAGGAGACCGACCGTGCCGCTGCCTGAGCGCCGCAAGGGCGAGGCCCACGAGGCGTTCCTCGACCGCTGCATGGGCGAGGAGGTCATGGTCCGCGAGTATCCCGACCCGAAACAGCGCCGGGCCGTCTGCGAGCGGCAGGCCGAGGCCAGAGCCGAGGGGGCCCTGGAACTGCTCTCCGAGCCGGGCGCTTTGGAGATCGAGGCCGCCGCGGCGGAGGGCGACGGCCAGGCGGCGCTGCCGCACTTTACGATGGTCGCCTACACGGGCGGCCCGATGCGCATCGCCGGGTGGCGGTATCCGGTGGTGGTGGACCTGGCAGGTCTTGCCATCCCGTCGCAGAACCGGCCCATTCGCTTCGGCCACGACGCCTCGGCCGGCGTGGGGCACACCGACGCCATCCGCGTGACCGGCGGCCGCCTGATTGCCACCGGCGTCGTGTCCCGCCACACCGACGCCGCCCGCGAGGTCGTGGCCTCGGCGAAGAACGGGTTCCCGTGGCAGGCCTCCATCGGGGTGCGGGTGGAGGAGGTGGAGTTCGTCAAGGCCGGCCAGAGGGTCCGTGTGAACGGGCGGCACCTCGCCGGCCCCGTGAACGTCGTCCGGAGGGCGACGCTGGGAGAGATCAGTTTCGTGGACCTTGGTGCCGACGCCGGCGCGCGGGTGAGCGTGGCCGCCTCGGCCAGTGAGGAGAGACATGCGATGGACGAGACCCAGACCGACGTGACGCAGGAGACGGAGAAGGGGACCGACCCGGTCCAGGCCGACGGCGGCGCCGAGCCGCAGCCGAAGAAGCCCGAGGCACCGACCGAACCGGAGGGGGCGACCGACCCGCCGCCCGAGCCGTCCACCGTGACGGCCGCGGCCGCGACGGACGATTTGCCCGACCCGGTGTCCGACATCCGCAGCCGGGCCGCCGCCGAGACGCAGCGGATCGCCGCGATTCGCAAGATCTGCGCAGGCGCCCGCCCGGACATCGAGGCGAAGGCCATCGGCGAGGGGTGGGACGGGACGCGGACCGAACTGGAGGTCCTCCGGGCCAGCCGGCCCAAGGCCCCGGCCGCCCACGTGCCGGAGCGCGGCGTGACGGGCGGGGTCCTGGAGGCCGCGTGTATGCTGACGGCGGGCCTCGCCAAACCCGAGGAACACTGCGAGGAGCAGGCCCTGGACCTCGCCGCCAAGCGGTTCCGCGGCGGCATCGGCCTGCAGGAACTCCTGCTGGAGGCCGCCTGGGCGAACGGCTACACCGGCCGCAACTTCCGGGCGAGCCGGGAGGTCCTCCGCTACGCCTTCGCCCAGGACATCGCCGCGGCCGGGTACTCCACCATCGACATCGGCGGCATCCTCTCGGGCGTCTCCAACAAGTTCCTCCTCGAAGGTTTTTACAGCGTCGAGCGGGTGTGGCGGAACATCTGCGCGGTGCGCAACGTCAGCGACTTCAAGACCGTGACCAGTTACCGCCTCGTCGGGGCCGACACCTACAAGCCGGTCGCCCCGGGCGGGGAACTGAAGCACGGCACCCTCGGCGAGGAATCCTACACCAACAAGGCCGACACCTACGGCCTGCTGCTCGCCATCGACCGGCGGGACGTCATCAACGACGACCTGGGGGCCATCACCAGCGTGCCGCGGAAACTCGGCCGGGGGTCCGGCCTGAAGATCAACGACGTCTTCTGGACCGTGTTCCTCGACAACTCCGGCTTTTTCAAGACCGCCAACAAGAACTACATCACGGGGGCGGACACGGCCCTGACGGTCGACGGCCTGACGAAGGCCGAGGTCAAGTTCCTGGAACAGGTGGACGCCGACGGCAAGCCCATCGGCCTCATGCCGCAGGTGCTGCTCGTGCCGACGGCCCTCTCGGCCATCGCCACCACGCTGCAGAAGAGCCTGGAGATCCGCGACACCACGGCGGACACGAAGTACCCGATCGCCAACCCGCACCAGGGCAAGTTCCGGGCCGAGGTCAGCCGGTATCTGGCGAACACGCAGTACACCGGCGCGAGCGCCAAGGCGTGGTATCTGCTGGCGAGCCCCGCGGACCTGCCGGTCATCGAGGTCGCGTTCCTGAACGGCCAGGAGTCGCCGACCATCGAGACGGCCGAGGCGGACTTCAACCGCCTGGGCGTCCAGATGCGTGGCTACCACGATTTTGGTTGTGCTCTTCAGGACCCGAAGGGCGGGGTGAAAGCAAAAGGTGAAAACTGACCTGAGATAAGGAGCGAGTGAGCATGGCAACGGCAACGTTTGTGCATGAAGGCGAGTCGGTCGATTACACGCCCGGCTCGGACGTGGCCGCCGGCGACGTGGTGGTCCAGGAGGACCTGGTGGCCATCGCCAAGACGCCCATCGCTTCGGGCGCGCTCGGCGCGCTGGCGGTAACCGGCGTCTTCGACGTCCCGAAGGCGACCGGCGTAGGCGAAGGGATCGCGGCCGGCGCCCAGGTCTACTGGGACGCGGCCGAGGGCGAGGCCGGCACCGACGCCGAGGCCGGGGCGAACAAACTCATGGGCAAGGCCGTGCAGGCCGCCGGCGACGACGACGCCACGGTCCGCGTCCGCCTGAGCCAGTAACCGTCACCGCGGCAAGGTGTCCGCTCGCCCTGGCGTGTGATCCTGAACCCGAACCCGGAGGAGATATCCGATGGCTACCCTGACACCCGTCGCCCCGGCCCGCGAGGCCAATCCGCTGGCCGGCCAGGCGGCCGCGGCCGGCGGCGACGACTTCCTGAACGACGGCGAAAAACTCCTCGTCATCGAGAACGACGACGTGGACAGCATGGACCTGACGATCACGACCACCAAGACCGTCGACGGCGAGGCCGTGGCGGACAAGGTCATCACCATCGGCGCCGGCGAGCGGCACCTCGTCGGTCCGTTCCCGCCGCAGGTCTACAACGACGGCGACGGGAAGGTGGCCCTGGCCTACACGGACGAGACGGGCGTGACGGTCGCCGTCATCGACGCCGCCAGCGTGTGATCCATGGGCGATGCGCTCCAGAACGCGGCCGCCTGGCTGGACGGGAAGCGCAAGGCGCACCTGAGCCGGACGGTCGCCTACGAGCGCGACGGCCGGTCCGTGCAGGTGGCCGCCACGGTCGGCCGGAAGGCCTACGAGGTGGCCGACTCATACGGGGCGTCGGTGTGGGTGGAGTCGACGGACTTCATCGTCACGGCCGCGGACCTGGTCGTCGCCGGCGTCCGGACGCTTCCGGAGGCGGGCGACCGCATCCGGCTCCAGGACGGGAGAGTGTACGAGGTCATGGCGCCGGGCGGGGATATGAGCCATTACACCGCCGCGGACCCGCAGGCGACGGCCTGGCGGATTCACACCAAGCTTGTCCGCCGGTAGGCGGGCACGTGGATACCGGGAGAACGTGAGATGGCGGACGGACCCATGAGCGACCACGATCTCTTGATCCGCATCGACGAGCGCGTCGCGAAACTCGAGCGGTGCATGACGAACCACCTGAAACACCACTGGGCGGTCACGCTGGCCGCTTTGAGCGCGGCGGTGACGTTGGCCGTGGCCCTGGTCTGGGCCCTCTAAGGAGCCGTGGATGTCGCTGCTCGCCGACACCGCCGAGGCCGTCGCCGATGCCCTGAACGTCCAGGAGTTCGGCCAGTCGCTGGCGGCGAGGCGCGGCTACCGGCCGGAGTTCGAGCTCAGGGAGATGGACCGGCTCCACGTGACGGTCGTGCCGGGGAACATGGAGGAGGAGCCGCTGGACCGTGCGTGCACGATGTTCCGGCCGCGGGTGGACGTGGCGGTGCAGCAACGCATCGACCCCGGCGACGTGGCGGGCATCGACCGGCTGATGGACCTCGTTGAGAGAATCGCCGCTGCCTTGCGCGGCGGCACGTTGACCCTGGCCGGCGGCGCCGTGGCCCGGTGGTCGGGGGCCGAATGGTCGACGCCCTACGCCCCGGAGGAACTGAAGAGCCGGCACCTGTTCGTGGCCGTGCTGACCCTCGCCTATGAGGTGGTGCAATGAACAACTGCGTCATGCGCAAGGTCGACGTGACGGCCGAGTTCGCGCCGCTCGCCGGCGAACGGACCGTCGCCAGCGTCACGATCTCCTGCTCGCCCGGCAACGCCGGCGACGTGCTCTTCCGAGGCGACACCGGCCAGGAGGTCCCCTGGGTGCCCGGCGAGTGGCACACGTTCTACGCAATCGACCTGGCGGCGGTGGAGATCAAGGGAACGGCGGGCGACGTCGTGACCGTGATCGGAGGGACCTGGTAATGCCGCATCGCTTGCCGCCGGACCATTCCGTCGAGGCCCGCCACCTGGCCGTCGAGATCGCCGACGCCGCCGACTATGGCGACGGCTTCACGCTCCAGCACCACGGGGCGTCGGTCCTAGTCCTGGCGGGCGACTGGCAGGACTGGACGAGCGACGGCACCACGCCCATCGCCGACGGGTCCTACGAGGGGCAGGAACTGCTCGTCTCCCTTGCCATCGGCCAATTTGGACACAATGACAACCCCTTCATCATCCAGGACGCGGGGAACGTGAATCTCCATGGCGATTTCAAGTTCGGGGTCCACGACTACGTCGGCCCGGCTTGGCTGCGCCTGCAATGGGACGGCAGCGCCTGGAGGGAGGTCGCGAGGAATAACGTCTCGGACCAAAGTGGCGGGGCCCTGAACTTCTCCGGAAGATTCGCGCACGGCGAAGGCGATGCCTCGGCGGCGACTGGCGAGGTGTCCCATGCAGAGGGAAACAGTACGGCATCTGGTGATTATTCTCACGCCGAAGGGGGCAGTAGCGCATCCGCGCCCTATTCCCACGCAGAGGGGACCAGTACGGCGTCTGGCGACCGGTCTCACGCCGAAGGAAACCGCACTGAGGCATCCGGCTACGCTGCCCACGCCGAAGGAGACGGGGCGAAAGCAGACAAGTATGCCCAACACGCCCACGCATCGGGCGCCTCCTGGCTTGGGCAGGTCTCCCGGCTGGTGGCTTGGGGCGACACGAACGATGGGACCAAGACCAACCTCTGTCTGGACGGCACCGATGATGTCATCGCCATGCCGTCGGGCTACATGGCCTGGAACGTCCGGGTGGAAGTTGTCGCGAATAAGGCTGGTGGCGGTTTCGCCTGCGCCCGGTGGAACCTCGAGGCCCTGCTGCTGAACGACGGCGCGGAATACGGTGGGGACCTTTATTACTCGGGTCCTTCCGGGGACCAGGCCCCGGACGACACCCTTACCGGCGGCTCGAGCGGAGGGGCCACGCCTGGCAATTGGCGGGTGGAACTGTCGGCAGACGCAGAACATTCAGCATTGGCCATCAAGGTCACGGGCGAGGCGGGGCATACGATTCACTGGGTCGCCCGCGTCGAACTGGTCGAGGCAATCTGACGAGGAGAATCGCTGATGGCAATCTATGAGCGACGCCAGCCGCAGCAAACACCGGAAGAGCGGAGCGTCGAGCGCATCCGGATGCGGCTCGGCCAGGCGGTCATGGCTATGCGGCAGGCCGTCCGCGACGTAAGGCGCGAGGTCGGCCGCCACGGCCGCCAGCCCCTGGCCCAGGTCGTCCAGGCCCAGGGCGACAGTCCGGCCGAGATGGCGAGCGCCTACGACGCCCTCAAGACCGCCCTGAAGTCGGTCACGGACGAGGAATCGGCGGAGCTGCCGCAGTAACGGCGAGACAACCGAACGTAGCAGGCAAGCCGGCCGTGCGGGGCCGCACCCCCCTCGGTCGGCTTGTCTTTTGTGAGCACCCGAAAGGAGACACGCCATGCCCCCGAACGTAAGACGCGGCATCGACGCCGCCCTGTACCGGAACCTCGGCACCTACGAGGCGCCCAACTGGTCCGAGGTCGGCAACCTCCGGGACGTGACCCGGAATCAGGAGAAAGATGAGGCCGATGCGACTACCCGCGCGAATAACGGATGGTACGCGGCAGTCGGCACCCTCAAGAAAGGGTCCATCGACGCCCAACTGGTTGTTAAGCGCTCCGCCGACAACCACTTCGAGGCGTTCCAGGACAGTTTCTGGGATTCAACGCCGCTGGAGATACTGATGCTGGAAGGCCCCATCGACGAAGTGGGCGTCACCGGCCTGCGGGCGACATTTGAAGTTATGTCGTTCACAGAAAACCAGCCGATGGGTGACATCCAGACTGCCGATGTGACGCTGCAGATCGCGCCATCGGACCACGCACCTGAAAAGTATGAGGTGGTGTAAGCATGGCCACCTTCACCGACGCCGCCGGCCGGGAGTGGGTCGTCGACATCGACGTCGACGCCCTGCGGCGGGTGCGGAAGCGGCTGGACCTGAACCTCATGGACGCCATCGGCGGGCCGACGCTGGAACGCCTGGCCGACGACCCGGTCCTGCTGGTGGACGTGCTGTACGTCCTCTGCGAGGACCAGGCCGACCGCGACGGCGTCTCGGACGAAGAGTTCGGGCGGGCCATGCGTGGCGACGCGCTCGACGCCGCCGCCCGGGCCTTCCTGGAGGCCCTGGCGGATTTTTGCCCGAAGCGCAAGGCCCGGCTGATTCGGGGTCTCGTGGAGAGGGGCGGGAAGGCGGAGGAGGCGATCCTCTCGAAGGCGGAGGCAATGCTGGCGAGCGGGGAAATCGAGCGGATACTGACATCTCCCTCGCCGAAGCCATCGACCGCCTCGCCGGACTCTGCGGCGTCGACCCCGGCCCCTTCACCCTCCGGGAACTGACCCGCATGGCCGAGGGGCGGCTGGGACCGGAGCGGGTCCGGTCCCGGCAGGCGGCCCTGCTCCTTGCGCTGCTCTCGAACGTTCACCGCGACCGGCGGCGGAGCCGGAAGGCCCGGCCGGAGGACTTTGACCTCTACGATTCGGCCGCCCGCCGCCGGCAGTCGGGTATGAAGGTGACCCGCGAGAACTGGGACACGTTCGTCAGAGTCTTTACCCAAGGAGATAGACGATGAGATACGCAAAGATGGCCGTGGCCGTGGTATTTTTCGCCGCAACCTTGCTGACCGCCGGATGTGGTGGTCATGAATTTCTCCAGCGCGCCCCGGCAGCCATAGCCGAGGGGGCCAATCAGCTGGAGACGGGCATCGACGAATACCACACGGCCGCCGTCGAGGAATTTGACCGGGCTGCCGCACGTCAGCGAGCCGCGTTGCAATCTGACCTTGCCGAATATGTCGTCCAGGTCCTCCGTGCCGACGTCGACCCGGAGACTGTCACGGTGGCGGACGTGGCCGAACGATTGGCCGATGCCTTTGCCCGATATGAAGACCAGCAAACCTCACTCGACGCAGAACGAGCAGTGGAGCGTAAACGCTATACGACGATGATGGGGTTGTGTGACTGGATGCGCAAAGTGTCCGGTCAGATTGTGGAAATCGAAACCCGGCGGTACGCGACGCTGGACGAGCTTCGCGATATGGCCGCCGAATACGCAAGTGCTGCCGTCAGGGAGAAAAAGCCATGACCGACAATCCTCTGCCAGAAATGAATCACGAACATCAGGATGCCGCCGACCGCCAGCCCGTCCACATGACGACGGCCGTCGAAACTCTGAATGCCCTGCGGGCCGACATCGAGGCCCGGTACCAGAAAGGGCTGGTGGACACCGCCCAGATGAATCAGGTACTACAGGCCATCAACACAATCATCGACGTGTTCGACCTGATGAGTTAGGGAGGAGACTGACATGGACGCCGCACTGAGAGCGACCTGGACCTTCCTGAACTCGCCGCTCGGCATCACGGCCGTGGCGGCCCTGGCGCTGTACCTGTTGAAGAAGGCCCGTCAGCGATACCCGGCGTGGGAGGATTGGGAGGGCACCATCGTCGAGGCCGTCAAACATGCCGAGAAGGCTATCCCCGACGACGCCGAGAACAAGTCGCTGCGGCGATTCGACCATGCCCTGGCCTACGTGCTCCGCGTCTACCATGAGGCCAACGACCGGATGCCGCCTGCGTGGGAGAGACGAGACATCGAGGAAGGCATCCGCCTGAAGCACGCCGAACTGGAGGCGACGGGCGCGCTCAACTCCAAGCCCGGCGCGTGAGGATCTGTCATGGGCATGATGAAACGCATGGTGCGAACCGGCGGAAGCCGGGGCATCGGCGACGACATGCTCATGATGAATCTCGGGGTCGGAACGTTCTTCGACCGGTCTCGGGTTCAGCGTGCGGTTGACCGGGCAAAGCGGAGGGTGTTGGTGCGGCAGGGCGCCTACGTGCGGACGGTGGCCCGGCACCTGATCCATGAGCGGCCCGGCGCTTCCCGGCCGGGCAATCCGCCACACTCACACCGCGGTTTCCTGCGCGACCAGATCTACTACGCCTTCGACCTTGCGGCCGAGTCCGTCGTCATCGGACCCCGCGTGTTCACGCCGAACCGGGACGTGCCGGCCCTTCTGGAGTTCGGCGGCCTCGGGTTTCAGCCGGGGCGTTCCGGCCATTACCCTGCCAGGCCGTACATGGGACCGGCCCTGGAGCGCTCCGAACCGAAACTCGCCTCCTTCTGGCACGACAGCGTGAAGGGATAGACCGTGCCCTCCTACGCCCGCGACATCAAGGCCGGCCGCGCCTCGGTCGAGTTGACGACGAAGGACCGGATGCAGCGGGGCCTGGCCCGCGCCCGGGCCCGCCTGAAACACTTCTCCGAAGACGTGCAGGCCTTGGGGATGCAGATGACGACCGCCGCCGCCGGCATCCTCGCGCCGATGGCCCTGGCCACAAAATCCTTCGCCGACTTCCAGCAGCAGATGGCGAACGTCTCCACGATGGTCTCCGACACCGGCGCCCACATGGGCCGGTTCACCGAGGGCGTCCGGAAGATGGCGGTCGAGTTCGGCGAATCGACCGAGGCCCTCGCCGGCGGCCTGTACGACATTCTCTCGGCGTCGGTCGCCCCGGCGAAGGCCCTCGAGGTGCTGGAGACGGCCGTCAAGGCGGCGAAGGCCGGCATGACCGACACCAAGACCGCCGCCGACGCCATCACGACGGTCTTGAACGCCTACAGCCTCTCGGCCGAGCGGGCGGGCGACGTCTCGGACCTCCTCTTCAGCGTGGTCCGCCGGGGCAAGACGACCTTCGGCCAGCTTGCCCCCCAGATCGGCATGGTCGCCTCCACGGCCGCCTCGGCCGGCCTCAGCATGGAGGAACTCGGCGCGAGCGTGGCGGTGCTCACGCGGGCGGGCGTCCGGACCGAGAACGCCATTACGGCCGTCAATCGCATCGTCGCCACGTTCCTGAAAACGACGCCCGCCTCGGCGAAGGCCGCGAAAGACCTCGGCTTCTCCCTCGACACCGCCACATTGAAGGCCGAGGGCCTGGCGGGCGTCTTCGAACGCCTGGCCGACCTCGACCCCGGCCAGGTGGCCGAAATCTTCCCGAACATCCGTGCCCTCCGCGGCGTGGTGCCGGCCCTTGAGAACCTGGAGGGGTTCGGCGAGGACATCGAGGCGATGGGCGCCCGGGCCGGGGCCACCGAAGAGGCCTACGAGAAGATGACCAAGACCCTGACCCACGCCTTCAACCAGATGAAGCAGGCGGCGGTCGTGGCGGCCGGCCGTATCGGCGAGGCCCTCGGCGGGACGATGAAGGGGCTCATCAAGGGCGTCAAGGAGTGGATGGACGGCGTGGTCGCGTGGGTGAAGCGGAACAAGGACCTCATCGCCACCATCGGGAAGATCGCACTCAAGGTCGGCCTCTGGGCCGGCGCCATCGGTGGCCTGCTGGTCATCGTCGGCAAGCTCGGCGCTGGCATCACCGCCCTGGTCGGCGTCGTGAAGACGCTGCACCTGGCGTTCAGCGCGCTTGCCGCCTCGAACCCCCTGGGATGGGCCCTCGTCGGCGTCGGGGCCGTCGTCGCCCTGGGCGTTGCCATCAGTCAACTGACGCAGTACACGGCCAAACTGCACGATCAGGAGAAGCAGATCCTGGCCACGGCCGACAAGGAGCGGGCGGCGGACCTGGCGAAAATCGAGCGGCTGAAGCAGCTCCAGGGCAAACACGAAAAGACCAACGCCGAGATCAAAGAGGCCCAGCGGCTCGCCGGCGAGCTCAGCGGCAAGTACGACGGCGTCAAGGTCAGCGTGGACAAGGCCACCGGGGCCATCTCCGGCATGGCCGGGGCCTTCAAGGAAGTCACCGAGCAGATGCGGGAGCAGACCCGGCTCCAATTGGCCCGCCGGCAGGAAGAGATTTTTGAGAACATGGCGGAGATCGAGAAGGAGATCGAGTCCCACGCCGACATCTTCGCCCACCCGATCCAGGTGGTGGGGACCATCGCGACCGGCGAGATGCCGGACGAGGTGAAGGCGCTGTACGACCGGCTCGATGCCCTGCAGGCCCAGGCCGCGAAAATTGAGGAACGCCGCGCGGCCCTCAGGCTCGGCATCGGCGGGGAAGAGGCCCTGACCGGCGGCGCCGAGGCGACGGAAGAAGAGGCCGCCCAGGACGCCGCCCGGAAGGCCGCCGAGGCAGTGGCCGAGAAACGGGCCGACACCGAACAACAACTGCTCGATGAACTGGTGCGGCTGAAGATTCAGGCCTTCGAGGACGAGCACGAGCGCCGCATGGCCATGATCCGGCAGGAGTACGACGAACGATACCGCCAACTCCAGGACCAGGGCGCCTCGGAAAAGGCCCTGGCCCGTCTTCAAAGCGTCCGGGACGAGAAACTGGCCGCCGAACGCAAGCGGTACGCCGAGGCGGTGGCGGCGAAGGAGAAGGAGGCGCGGGAGGAGGCGGCCCGTGAAATGCAGGCCCAGGCGAACCGGGAGGCGGACCTCCGCGGCCGGATCGCCCGCCAGGAGATCATGAACACCAAGGAGGGCGTCGCGCAGCGGAAAGCCCTCCTCCAGCTCGAGAAGAAACAGGCCCTCGCCGAGGCCGAGACGGCGGGCGAGCGGAGCCTCGTCGAGAAACTCTACGGCCTCAAACTGAAGGCCCTCGGCGCCGCAAGGGACATCGCCGACCGCTTCGCCACGCGCGGCACCTTCAGCGCCCGGGCCGCAGGGCTTGCCGTCCGCGACCGGACGGCCGAGCGGAACCTCAAGGCCAACGAGGAAACGGCCAAGCGCACCAAGCGGATGGACGAACGCGACCGACGTCGCGGAGAGTTGGCCTATTCGTGAACTGATGCAAAGGAGAATCGTCATGGCATCCCGCACACGACCCGGCGGCGGCAGCCGGCCCCGCGACGGACGCGGTGGCGGACGCGGCGTCTCCGGCGGCCGGCGCGACGGCCGCAACACCGGTCCCTGCCGGCAGAGCGGTCCCGGCCACGGCGCCGGCCGCGGCAAGGGCGCCGGCCGGCAGGACTGAGAGCGGCCGCACGCATAGGGCCCCATCATGGCCATCACCGTGACCGAACGGCCGGACAGCGGCTCTGGCTCCGACGGCCAGCGGAAGCGCGACGAGAAGCGCTACCTCGTTCGCGGCACGGCCGACGGCGGGGAGGCCAAGGCCGCCCTGGCGGCCGAGGCCCCCGCCACCTACAACGGTCTCTACCGCAAGTCCTGGGACGTTGACCCCGTCTTCATCGACTCGCAGAACCCCGCCGTCTGCCTGTGGGAGGGCGCCGTCCAATATGGCCCGGCCGAGACGGAGCGCCCCGAACCCGAGCTCGGCGAGACGCTCATCCGCAGCCGTTCCGGCGGCGGCACGGAGCATCTGGTCGTCGCCATCGCCCACCGCGGCGCCTATACGCCCGGGGCGGAAGCGGCCCCGCCCGCCCACGGCATCGGCGACGACGGCGAGGGCAACATCGAGGGCGTCGACGTCGAGGCCCCCCGCTACGAGTTCACCGTCACGAAGGTCTTCACCGACCCTGCCAGCGCCCCTTCCGAGGATACGCTCCGCGCTCTGGCCGCCACCGTCAATAGCGCCGAGTTCAGCGTGACCGACAGCCGGACCGGCCGGACCATCACCTGCGCCGCCGGCGAGTGTCTCTTCCGCGGCCATGAGGCGGGCGCCGCACGCAGCGACGGCGGCTTGGAGATCACCTATAACTTCGCCGTCCGGCAGAACCGGGCCAACTTCACCATCCCTGGTACCGGCATCACCGTGGATGGGAAGCGGGGGTGGGACTATCTCTGGTGCCGGTACGAACAGGCCGAGGACGCCGGCGCGGGGCGGCTCTATGCCAAGGCCATCGGCGCCTACGTCGACCAGGTCTACCACGAGACCGATTTTTCGGCCCTAGGAATCTGAACATGGCGGACCTCGAGCACGTCGAGAGCGGCCAGCCGTTCCGCCCGAAGGCCGGCGACTGGAACGCCTTCTGCGACGCCGCCCGCGCACATCAGGGCGGCGCCAGGCCGCCGAAGGCCCATCCGATGCCCGGCCCCGCCGACGGCGGCATCGTCCTGGTCCGAAACAACAGCGGCGACCGCGACCAGTTCGATATTCTCGCCCTGGGCGACCCGGTCATCACCCCCGCCGACAACGAGTCGGAGTTCCGCCAGCGGCCCGCCTTCGAGGGCGGGACGCCCTCTGTGCCCGACGACCTCGGCGAGTTTGCCGTGCTCCTCGATCCGATTCCCGCCGGCAGGATCGGCCGGGCCCGGGCCTCCGGCGTCTGCCAGGTCCGCCTGACGTGGAAGAGGGCTGGGAGACTTACGAGTACGCCGACGTGGCCGAGGCGACGGGATACCTGAAACTCCGGCCGTTCGGGTCGGCCCGGGTCCTGTGGAAGGCGTCCGGCACGGGCGTGGTGTGGGCCGTCGTCCGCCTCGGCCAGGCGCTGGAGCCCGACGGCCTGTGGGCCGAGATCACCGGCGGCGACCAGGCGAGCGGCTGGACGTGGACCGAGGCCGTCAGCGGCGGCAGTCGCAACTCGACCGACGACGGGAAGGCGTACCTGGTGCAGGACCGGGTGGTGGTCGATGCGGGGACCGTCGTCCGCCTCTTCGGCCCGGAGTTCGACGTGGACGGCAATCCGCAGTGGTACTTTGAGCCGCCGCTTCCCGACCCCGGGGAGGCGGGGACGTACCAATACAAGGGCCTCTTCGTGGACGGGGACGGCCGCTGGCATATGGACTGGCCCCGTGTCGTCGACGGCTAGGAACCACGCATGGGCTGGAACCGCGACTGGTCGAGCGCCTCGGGCGTCCCCTGGATTACCCTGACGGACGTGAACGACTTCATCAAGGCCGCGAACGAGCGGCAAGGGGCCATCAACGGGCAGACGGACCTGTACGTCGAGAAGTCCGTGGGCGACATGGCCACCGGCCACTGTCGCGCGTCCGGCGGGCACAACTGGATTCGGGACCTGCAGGGGTTCGTCCAGGCCCAACACAACTTCTTCGTCGTCTCGCACGATGCCGGCGTCCGGCGCGATCCGGGCCATTGGGAGGGCGGCGCCGCGCCGCCGCACGACGATTGCTACGGGAGCCTGGCCGAGGTGTTCGCCGCTGCCGGGTTTCCCCATTCGAACTGGCGGCGATACACCGTCCACCCGGCCGAGGGCGGGGGCGTCCAGTACGGCGTCGCCCAGGAAGGCGACGTCCTCGGCCCCTGGCTGCTGGAGGACATCCAGGCCGCGCTGAACGTGCTCGTGTGGCGGGGCACCACGACCCGCGGCACGCGCCCCCAGCAGGACTGGGAAGGGGCGGAATGGTCGAACGAGGGCGAGACGAACGCCTATCAGGGAGACGGCGACCCGAAGGCCACCTGGCCTCTGGCCAAGGCCGACGCCGAAGCGAAATGGGGTCCGTGGTATCAGGCGGACGACGAACCGCCGCAGTGTCACAGTACCGGAAGCCCCTGGTACAGTGATTACGTCGCCTACCTGGAGCGGTATTACGCCTACCTGGCGACCGGGGAGTACCTTGGTGACCGGGCCTGCGGCGTGGACTTCTTCGCCCACGCCAGCAAACCGCCTGACGCCCACATGTCGTGGGACGCAAACGGCGACGACGTGCTGGAGGATGCGTACAGCCTCTGGCACTCGCAGACGGAACCGGCCGGGGCGTCGGGCTGGCGGGAAATCGTCAGTAGCGCGGCGCTCGGCGGCACGGCCAGGCCGAACTGGCCCGGCATCCCGGAACCGCCGCCGGGCGGCATCTCACACGGCTACAAGGTGTCCGGCTGGATTATCCCAGACATCCCCAGCGGCGCCGCGCTGCTCCGCTACGACGTGCCCGGCGGGTTCGAGTACTGCTGAGCCGGCTTTGCTCCTGCTGGCATCCTCACCTGATGGTCGCCCGCCTCGCCGGCAACGGCACAGGCAAGCGGCTGTTCATCTGGCCGAGTGCGGGTGTACCATAGAAAGGCCCCGCACCTTCGGGGGGACAAAGGTACGGGGCACAAGCCGCGGCCGGTCCAACCCGGCCGGGCGCGGATACCATACACGAAGGCGTATAATACAGGCAAGGTCAATTCCGCAGGCTCTGTTTGTAAATGCCTTGCCTAGCGGTCCGGGGGCACATATCGTGTGGCTACGTTTTTCTTTGCCATCAGTCGAACACGTCACCTTGTCCTCATCCCAAAAAGAAGGCACCCCTTCACCGAAACACCTGGAGAGCCTCGGCCTCAACCCCTTGTCCTCATCCCAAAAAGAAGGCACCCCTTCATCCTTGCGGGAGGAGGTGCCGGGTGCGCCCCGTGGGGCGTTGCCCGCGGAACGAAAGTTCCTTACTGTGACTTGAGGAACAATCGCCGCTCAGGTACACTTGTACGCCTTCATAACCAAACGGGACCGCACTGTCAAGGAGAATTCTGATGCCGCGTCAGGAACGCTGTAACTACATTCTCGGCTTGGACATCGGTGCCAATTCCGTGGGATGGGCGGCCGTCCGTCTTGAGAACGAAGAACCGGCTGGCATTGCTGACAGCGGCACCCGCGTTTTCGACGCAGGCGTCGAGGGAAACTTCCAGTCAGGCCGCGGCGAATCACGGGCCGCGCCCCGGCGGAGGGCGCGTCTTATGCGCCGTCAGCACGACCGCCGGGCCCGGCGCAAGAAGCGGCTGCTACACCAATTGCAAGAGGCGGGACTGCTTCCGGAAGGGGAGGCCGACGAAGTCCTCCCGAAACTGGACCGCCAACTAGCCGAAAAGCACGTCGGATCTCTCCCGCCCGACTCCGATTCCCGCCGACGCCGCGCACACACGCTGCCGTTCTACCTCCGGGCGCGAGCCCTGGATGAGAGAATCGAACCCTACGAACTTGGCCGGGCCATCTACCACCTCGCCCAGCACCGCGGCTTTGCCAGCAACCGTCGCCGGCCCCGGCGCGACGACGAGGACGAAGGCCAGGTCCGCGAGGCCATCGGCGAACTTGCTCGCAACATTGAGGAAGCTGGCGCCCGCACTCTCGGCGAATACCTCGCCGGTCTCGATCCGTGCGAGCAGCGCATCCGTGCCCGCTGGACCTCCCGCCAGATGCACACAGACGAGTTCGACGCGATCTGGAACGCCCAGGCGTCGCACGACCCGGACCGCCTCACGCCCGACCTCAAGGGCCGGTTGCACGACACCATCTTCTTCCAACGCTCCCTTAAGAGTGCCAAGGGGCTGGTCGGCCCTTGCGAGTTCGAGCCGAACTCGCGCCGTGCGCCGCTTGCGCTTCCGCTCGCACAGCGTTTCCGCCTCGTCCAACAGGTGACGAATACAAGCGTCATCGAGCCGGACGGCCAACACCGCTACTTGACCGCGGACGAGCGGGACGCCTTGCTCGACCGGTTGGAGCGAGAAGGCGACCTGGGTTTCAAGGATGCCAAGAAACTCCTGGGCATCAGCGCCCGCTGCAAGTTCGCCTTCGAGGAGGGGGGCGAGAAACGATTCGTAGGGAACCGCACGAATGCCCAACTGGCAGACATCTTCAGCGAGCGGTGGTGGACCTTCTCCGACGAAGACCGCGAGCAGATCATCCAGGACCTTCGCAGCATCCAGAAACGCGATGCGCTGGAGCGCCGTGGCCGGGAGGTCTGGAGGCTCGATCCGGACGCCGCGGTCCGGTTCGCGGAAACGGAACTCGAATCTGACTACGCCCGGCTTTCTCGCCGGGCCATGCGGAAGTTGCTGCCTTACCTGGAGGATGGTGTTCCTTACGCTACGGCTGTGAAGGAGGTCTACGGCGAGTTTCATCAGCAGCGCGAACCTGTCGAATCCCTCCCGGCCGTCGCCCAGGCACTGCCGCACCTCAAGAACCCGGCCGTCCACCGTGCGCTTACGGAACTGCGGAAGGTCGTCAACGCCATCGTGCGGAAATACGGGAAACCTGAAGTCATCCGCGTTGAACTCGCCCGCGACCTGAGGCGATCCAAGAGCCAGCGGCAGGAATCCTCGCGGCGCAACCGTCGCCGGGAGAAACAGCGCCAGGATGCCGCCAGGCGGTTGGCCGAGGAGGCCGGCATCCAGAATCCGCGTCGGTCGGACATCGAACGGGTACTCCTTGCGGAAGAGTGTGGCTGGCAGTGCCCCTACACGGGCCGGCCGATTTCCATGGGTTCCATGTTCGGCGACAGTCCCCAATTCGATATCGAGCATATCGTGCCCTTCAGTCAATGCCTGGACAATTCGTTTCTGAACAAGACGCTTTGCGAGGTGGCGGAGAACCGAAACCGTAAGCGCAACCGTACGCCGGCCGAGGCGTACGCCGGTAATGCCGAGACATGGGAAGCAATTCTCGAGCGGGTAAAGAATTTCAAGGGCGACAACGGGCTTGTGAGGGAGAAACTTCGCCGCTTCCAACTCATCGCCGAAGACCTCCAAGACCAAGCCGACTTCGTCACGCAGCAGATGAACGACACGCGCTACGCATCCCGACAGGCCCTTCAATACCTCGGCCTTCTCTACGGCGGCCTTTGGGATGCGGAGGGCAGGCGCAGGGTCCAGGCCGTGCGAGGCACAGCCACCGGCTTCCTGCGCGGTGCCTGGTATCTGAATCACATCCTGGGCGAGGATGGCAAGAAAACCCGCAGCGACCACCGCCACCACGCCGTGGACGCCCTGGTCGTCGCGCTGACAAACCCCGCTACTGTCAAGGCGCTGGCCGATGCTGCCCAGCGGCCCCGCGAAGGCGGAGGTCATCTTTTTGAACGCATCGAAGACCCGTGGCCCGGCTTCTTCGATCAGGCCGTCGAGGCCATCGAGGCCATCAACGTTTCCCACCGCCCCAAACGCCAGGTCGGCGGTCCGCTGCATGCCGAGAAACTCTACAGCCCCGAGAAGCAGGACGCCAAGGGCAATCGCTGGGTCCACATTCGCGAGCCCCTTCAAAGTCTCACTACGAAACAGATCGAGGGCGACGCCATCGTCGACCCCACCGTCCGCGAACTCGTCCGAGACAAACTCCGCGCCCTCGGCACGACGCCGAAGAAGGCCTTCGGAGCCCCGAAGAATCACCCGGCCATCACCACCAGGGACGGCCGATCCATCCCAATCCACAGCGTGCGCATCCGCAAGGCCGCCGAAACCGTGACGGTTGGTGACGGTCCATCGGCCCGCCACGTCATGCCCAGCGGCAATCACCATCTCGAGATCTTCGAAGTCGAAGGCAAGAAGGGCCGGAAGAAGTGGATCGGCCGCATGGTGACGCGCCTCGACGCTCTCCAGCGCCTGCGCCGACACGAACCCGTCGTCAACCGCACCCACCCCGAAGGCCAGTTCGTCTTCTCCCTTGCCCCGGGAGATACCATCGAACTCGACGCCGACGACGGCGGACGGCAACTTTACTCAATACGAAGTGTCAGCAAACAGCGGAATGGGGCGACGCGCGTCGAGTATGTTGATGTAAAGGACGCCCGCCAAAAAGCCGATATCAGAACTGCCGGGGACTGGCAATCGCCAGCCCTGGATACCCTGCGCAAACGGAACGCCCAAAAGGTCACGGTCACTCCCCTCGGCGAAATACGCTGGGCCAATGACTAAACACGTCCTGGATGTTGCGCAGGAATCGGCCTACCTCCGAGTAGACCGCTGTTGTCTCGTCATCGAGCGGAACGGCGAAACTGTAGCGAAGTTTCCCCTCGGCGAAGTGGCCGCTTTAGTTGTCTCGCATCCGCAGGTAACCTATACCCAGGCAGTTCTTTCGGGGCTCGTCGAATACGGCGGCGCGCTGGTGGTATGTGACCGTCGGCACCTGCCGGTCGGCATGCTCTTGCCCATCGAGGCCAACTATGTCCAGGCAGAGCGATTTGCCTTGCAAGCCAATACTACGAAGCCGCGCTGCAAGCGCCTCTGGCAGCAACTTGTTACGGCTAAGGTGGCCGCCCAGGGTCGCCTGCTCGCGCGTTTGCACGGCGACGATCACGGCCTCGTGGCCCTGGCCCGGACTGTTCAATCGGGCGATGCGACAAACGTAGAGGCGCAGGCGTCTCGGCGCTACTGGCCGTCTCTCTTCGGGGATATCACGTTCCGCCGGGACACAAACCGGGATGATCAGAACCGGCTTCTGAACTACGGCTATGCCGTTCTGCGAGCGGTTGTCGCCAGAGCGATTTGCGCGGCAGGCTTGCACCCCAGCCTTGGCATTCACCATCATAACCGATATAATGCGTTTTGTATGGCCGATGACATGATGGAGCCGTTTCGGCCCATGGTGGATGTGCGCGTATGCCAAATTGTCACCGCACAGGGTCCCAAAGCCCCTCTCGATCCAGCCACCAAACAGACGCTCCTCAGCATTTGTACGGCTCGCCTCACACTGGAAGGAGAATCCCGCACCCTGTTCAACACGCTGGCCCGGACAGCCTCTTCCTTGGTGGCCGCTCTGCAGGATGGTTCGCAGAAACTGGCTTTGCCGGAGATCTGATGTGTCGCCCCGGCGTAACTGCCCATCGGAGTATAAGGCCGTGTGGCTCTTTGCGATGTTCGATTTGCCGGTGGACACGAAGAAAGCCAGACGGGCCTATACGCGGTTTCGGAAAGCGCTGCTTGCAGAAGGCTTCCAGATGCTCCAGTTCTCCGTTTACGCGAGATACTGTGCGTCCGAGGAACGGAGCCGAACCTTCTGCCGGCGCATTCGTGTTTGGCTTCCGGCCCAGGGACAGGTCCGGCTGGTGGCCGTCACTGACAAGCAGTTTGGGAAAATGGTCATCTTCGAAGGCAGAAAACGGCGTAAGGCCGAGTCTGCACCGCAGCAACTGGCCCTTTTCTGACCGCCCATCATGCCGCAACCCCCTGCAACGCAAGGCGTTACAGGGGGCCGAGTGTACCCGAGCGGCGATTCCCTTCAAGCCACAGCGCACCCGGCCGAGGCTGTGGCGACCGGCTCAGTGTACCCGAGCGGCGATTCCCTTCAAGCCACAGCGCGTCGCTCGGCCTGACGCGGCAGGTGCTGAGTGTACCCGAGCGGCGATTCCCTTCAAGCCACAGCGCTCCACGGCATCGTCGACCGAAGCGTCGAAGTGTACCCGAGCGGCGATTCCCTTCAAGCCACAGCAACCTGGTCACCGCGTCGATCCACGGAATCAGTGTACCCGAGCGGCGATTCCCTTCAAGCCACAGCCCCTGCCGCCCTTTCGGCTGCTCACACCGAGTGTACCCGAGCGGCGATTCCCTTCAAGCCACAGCCACCCGGCCGAGGCTGTGGCGACCGGCTCAGTGTACCCGAGCGGCGATTCCCTTCAAGCCACAGCGAGATGGTCGAGACCCTCTGGGCCTGGTTGAGTGTACCCGAGCGGCGATTCCCTTCAAGCCACAGCTGATCCAGTCGCCGACCCTGACGGCGGCGTAGTGTACCCGAGCGGCGATTCCCTTCAAGCCACAGCGTTCGTCAACCGATCGTGCAGCACGAGCCAAGTGTACCCGAGCGGCGATTCCCTTCAAGCCACAGCTGCCGAGGCGGAGCGTGTTCCTCGTGATGAAGTGTACCCGAGCGGCGATTCCCTTCAAGCCACAGCTCCGCCTCGCGCACGTGCCACCCGGCCTTGAGTGTACCCGAGCGGCGATTCCCTTCAAGCCACAGCCTATGTCGATCATGGCAGCAGCTTATACGGAGTGTACCCGAGCGGCGATTCCCTTCAAGCCACAGCACCTCGGCGGCGCGTGGTCGATTTCGGGGGAGTGTACCCGAGCGGCGATTCCCTTCAAGCCACAGCCTGGAAGCGCCCGAAACCCGGCGAGCAGAAGTGTACCCGAGCGGCGATTCCCTTCAAGCCACAGCCCGCCGCGACGAGCGTGCCGGGGTTCGTGAAGTGTACCCGAGCGGCGATTCCCTTCAAGCCACAGCAGGTCTGGGCGCGGGTCGAGGTGCTCAAGGAGTGTACCCGAGCGGCGATTCCCTTCAAGCCACAGCTTAACACAATTAACACACAAATCGACGGTAGTGTACCCGAGCGGCGATTCCCTTCAAGCCACAGCTCCATGGTACCGGAGTCCGCGAGCGATACGAGTGTACCCGAGCGGCGATTCCCTTCAAGCCACAGCTGGCTGTTCGCCACCCGAATCGCCTTTGCAAGTGTACCCGAGCGGCGATTCCCTTCAAGCCACAGCCCGAACGACGCCGAGCCGAGCTCGCCGGCGAGTGTACCCGAGCGGCGATTCCCTTCAAGCCACAGCCCATCTGTGCCCGGCCCGACAAGCCGCTCAAGTGTACCCGAGCGGCGATTCCCTTCAAGCCACAGCGCCTGCTGACCGCGCTGGCGCGACGGGCCGAGTGTACCCGAGCGGCGATTCCCTTCAAGCCACAGCGGCCAGACGCCATTCGTGCCGATTGCCGCTAGTGTACCCGAGCGGCGATTCCCTTCAAGCCACAGCTTTCCTGTCCATGTCTCTCGTCTCCTTCAAAGTGTACCCGAGCGGCGATTCCCTTCAAGCCACAGCCGCCCGCCGCTCATGTCGGTGACCTCCATCAGTGTACCCGAGCGGCGATTCCCTTCAAGCCACAGCCGTCCGGAACGCGGCGACCGAGGAGGACGCAGTGTACCCGAGCGGCGATTCCCTTCAAGCCACAGCTCCTGATGGCGACGCTCCAGTCCCTGAATCAGTGTACCCGAGCGGCGATTCCCTTCAAGCCACAGCCCAGCGCGTCTCCCAGCCCCGCGGCGTGCAGTGTACCCGAGCGGCGATTCCCTTCAAGCCACAGCGCCCCGGAGCAGCACCTCGACGTTGCGGGGAGTGTACCCGAGCGGCGATTCCCTTCAAGCCACAGCTACGCCTGCTGTGGCGTCTTGTGCCGGGTCAGTGTACCCGAGCGGCGATTCCCTTCAAGCCACAGCCCGGGAGGCCGCTTCCTCTCGGAGGCTTTTAGTGTACCCGAGCGGCGATTCCCTTCAAGCCACAGCGGTTACTCGAACATGGCCGCAATGGCCTGGAGTGTACCCGAGCGGCGATTCCCTTCAAGCCACAGCGGAACTGAGCCGTCACCGTCGTCACCTGCCAGTGTACCCGAGCGGCGATTCCCTTCAAGCCACAGCGACGGCCAAGCGGGCGTACGATCCCCTGGCAGTGTACCCGAGCGGCGATTCCCTTCAAGCCACAGCCCGGTCGCCAGGTTTCTGTCGCCTGGTCGTAGTGTACCCGAGCGGCGATTCCCTTCAAGCCACAGCTGTTGCTCAGCAGTCATGGCTCTACCCTTTAGTGTACCCGAGCGGCGATTCCCTTCAAGCCACAGCGCCCACCACCAGTGTAGCGGGTAGAGGCAAAGTGTACCCGAGCGGCGATTCCCTTCAAGCCACAGCTTCTCGTATTGGATCCACGCCTGGCGTGCAAGTGTACCCGAGCGGCGATTCCCTTCAAGCCACAGCCTGGAGGGCGTCATTTCCACGCACCTCCGAGTGTACCCGAGCGGCGATTCCCTTCAAGCCACAGCCAGACGGTTGATGTACTTCGGGCGCATAGGAGTGTACCCGAGCGGCGATTCCCTTCAAGCCACAGCTTGGTAGACGGTATCGAAAGGGTAAAAAGAGTGTACCCGAGCGGCGATTCCCTTCAAGCCACAGCCCTTGCCTTGGGCGGACCGCGCCGACCGCAAGTGTACCCGAGCGGCGATTCCCTTCAAGCCACAGCTCGGGCAGGAACTCTGCCTGGGGGCGTTTCAGTGTACCCGAGCGGCGATTCCCTTCAAGCCACAGCTCGCTCTCCACCCGGTCCATCTCCCACGTCAGTGTACCCGAGCGGCGATTCCCTTCAAGCCACAGCACATCTGCGAGACGGCGGAGGACTGGGAAGAGTGTACCCGAGCGGCGATTCCCTTCAAGCCACAGCTAGTGGCACACGCTTACGACCCGGAGGAGGAGTGTACCCGAGCGGCGATTCCCTTCAAGCCACAGCGGAGCTGGCCGAGGCCGAGTGGCTGCTGAAGTGTACCCGAGCGGCGATTCCCTTCAAGCCACAGCCTCGATCGGACGGTCTCGTCGGCGTCCACGAGTGTACCCGAGCGGCGATTCCCTTCAAGCCACAGCCCGCGTACACGCGTACTCGTAGGTCGGTGCAGTGTACCCGAGCGGCGATTCCCTTCAAGCCACAGCCCGACGTGACGGATGACGTGTTCACGCCCGAGTGTACCCGAGCGGCGATTCCCTTCAAGCCACAGCGATCTTCGGCAAAGCCAACTGACCCTTCAAAGTGTACCCGAGCGGCGATTCCCTTCAAGCCACAGCGGCGATGAAAGGGGACCTGACAGAGTGCGCAGTGTACCCGAGCGGCGATTCCCTTCAAGCCACAGCAGGAGTGGGTCCGGCGCGAGCATGAGCGGCAGTGTACCCGAGCGGCGATTCCCTTCAAGCCACAGCGAGACGGGGTGCAGCCTGGCCCTGGAGACGAGTGTACCCGAGCGGCGATTCCCTTCAAGCCACAGCCCCGGTCGGCGTCTCGTGCCGCCCCAGGAAAGTGTACCCGAGCGGCGATTCCCTTCAAGCCACAGCGGGAAGCGGAGAACCGGCGCTGGTCGAAACAGTGTACCCGAGCGGCGATTCCCTTCAAGCCACAGCGCCTGTGTGCGCTGCACCGCGCGGTCGAGCAGTGTACCCGAGCGGCGATTCCCGTCAAGCCACAGCAGGCCGCCAAGAGCGCCGAGAAGGCCGTCGAGTGTACCTGAGCGGCGATTCCCGTCAAGCCACAGCGCGTCTCGCCGACGCTGGACAACAAGCTGAAGTGTACCTGAGCGGCGATTGGCGTGCGTGTGTACCTGCACAGCACTGTGGCCGAAGAATCGCTTGAACAGCTCCTCGAACACAAAGACGAGATTGAGAAGGAATTGGGTTTCGGAATGCAGTGGAATCCCCACCCCGAGAATTGAGACAAGATCATCGCCGTCGAGCGCGACGCCGACGTGTGGGACCGAGATACCTGGCCGAACGTTCTCGACTGGATGGTCCAAACAACGGCCCGCTGCCGCGAGGTCTTCATGCCCCGCGTCAAAAGCCTGAAGTTGGAAAGTTGACCCAGACCCACTGCCCAAACATGGTTGCAAGACCGAATCCATTCTGTAAGATGGATTTTGATGCCCCCGCAGGCTTCGAGTAGACGTGGGATTATAGCGGGAGGCAATGGCCAATGGCGAAGACGAGCAAGACAACTCCCAAACGCGCTGGCAGCGAACTCTTCATCGTCGATAACAGCGACGCCGACTGGAAGGTCCTCCAGTACCTCCACGAGTGGTGCCAGTTGTCCCGGCAGATGGACATCGCCACCGGCTTCTTCGAGGTCGGCGCCCTCCTGGCTCTCAATGAAGAGTGGCAGAAGGTCGATCAGATCCGCATCCTCATGGGCGACGAGGTCGCCCCCCGCACCAAGCAGTTATTCACCGAGGCCCTCGGCAAGATCACGAGTCGTCTGGACGGCAGCCTGGAACACGAGAAGGAGACGAACGACTTCCTCGCCGGCGTGCCGGCCATCGTCGAGGCCATCCGCTCGGGCAAGATCGCCTGCCGCGTTTACCGGAAGGACCGCTTCCACGCCAAGGCCTGCATCACGCACGCTCGCCAGGAGGTCATCGGCGCCTTCGGCCTCGTCGGATCGTCCAACCTCACCTATCCCGGCCTGACCGAGAACGTTGAACTGAACGTCCAGATCACCGGCCGCCAAGTCAGTGCCCTCCAGGAGTGGTACGAGGAGCATTGGGACAAGGCCGAGGACGTCACCCCCCAAATCCTCCGCACCTTCGAGCGGCACACCCGCGAGTACACGCCGTTCGAGGTGTACGCCAAGGCCCTCCAGGAGTTCTTCCGCAGCCACGAGATGACCGCCGGCGAATGGGAGAACTCGGAGTCCAGGATGTACCCCATCCTCGCCTCCTACCAGAAGAAAGGCTATGAGGGCCTCCTGAAGCGGGCGAGGAATTACGGCGGCGCGCTGCTGTGCGACGGCGTCGGTCTCGGCAAGACGTTCATCGGCCTGATGCTCATCGAGCGTCTGGTGATGCACGAGGGCAAACGGGTCGCCCTGTTCGTGCCCAAGGCCGCTCGCGAGTCCGTCTGGGAAGACAAGATCGCCCGCTACGTGCCGGAACTCCTGGGCGGCTTCCTCCCCTTCCGCATCTACAACCATACCGACCTGCAGCGGAAGACGCGGCCAATCCCCATGCAGTTGAATCAGATGCGCGAACAGGCGGACGTGGTCGTCATCGACGAGGGCCACCACTTCCGCAACCGGGGCCTGAAGGGCGAGAGGGAGGGCGAACGCCGCAGCCGCTACTGGCGCATGTTCGACATTTGCGAGGGCAAGCAGGTCTACCTGCTAACGGCCACGCCCGTCAACAACCGTCTGACCGACTTCCAGCACATGGTCGAACTCTTCTCCCGCGGCGAGGCGGACTACTTCAACATGGCCCCGCTGGGCATCCATTCCCTGCCCGGCCACATCCGCACGCTGGAGAAGGCCGTTGAACGGGCCGCCCGTGAGCGCGAGAAGCAACTCGGCGGCAACGGAGACGGCGACCCCGACGGGCCGGACACGAACCTCGCCGAGGCCGAGGAAATCCTCCGCGACGACTCCCTGTTCCAGGAACTCGTCGTCCAGCGCAGCCGCTCGTTCGTCAAAGACTCGCTCGCAGAGGAGGACGGCGAAGTCCTCTTCCCCGAAGCCGCGGCGCCCAAGGTCGTCCCGTACTCCGTGAAGCAGACCTACGGCAAGATCCTCGCCATGGTGGAGGACGCCTTCCATCGCCAGAGGCCGCTCTTCTCCCTCACCATGTACTACCCCTGGGAGCACTACACGGGCGACCCGGCCGACCTGGAGGAGCAGGAACTGGCGATGACGGTCGGCCGCCAGCGCCAGGTCGTCCGCCTCATCCGCACGGCCTTCCTTAAGCGGTTCGAGAGTTCGGTCGAGGCGTTCACCGCCTCCTGCCGCACGCTCATGAAGAAACTCCTCGCCTTCTACCACGTGCATGCGGAAGAGAAGCACGACCAGGACCGCCTCCAGAAGTGGCTCATCCGCAACAAGGAGATCACCGGGTACGACCCGAATCAGCAGGCCCACCTCTTCGGCGACGACCTCCAACTCGAACTCGCCGACGAAGACGTCGTCGAACCCGAGTTCTTCGAGCACGCCTCGGCAGACCGGCTCGATCCCGACAAGTTCAACATCCCCGCCATCCTGGGCGACGCCCTGGACGACCTCGACACCATCGCCGAGTTTCTGAAGGAACTCGCCAGGTTCCAACCCAGGCAGGACAAGAAACTCCAGGCCCTCATCCAACTCCTCCGCGGCCACCTCAGCGGCCTGGGCGACGTGGCCCTCCAGCGGCAGAAGGTCCTCATCTTCACCGAGTTCAAGGACACCGCCCGCTACCTCGCCGGGCAACTCCGCGAGAACGACGTTGAAGGCGTCGCCGCCATCGACTCCGAGACCGCCGGCCGGCACCAGACCCGTATCCTCAAACGCTTCTCGCCGTACTACAACGGCTCCTCCAGCGCCGAACTCCAAGCCCGCGGCCAGGACGAAATCCGCATCCTCATTTCCACCGATGTCCTGTCCGAGGGACTGAACCTCCAGGACGCCCGCCGCCTCATCAACTACGACCTCCACTGGAACCCCGTCCGCCTCATGCAGCGCATCGGCCGTATCGACCGCCGCATGGACCCTGAAACCGAGGCCCAACTCCTGGCCGACCATCCGGACCAGGAGGGCACCCGGCACGAAATCCGCTACTACAACTTCCTGCCGCCCGACGAACTCAACGAACTCCTCAGCCTCTACAAGACCGTCACCCACAAGACCCTTCGCATCAGTAAGACCTTCGGCATCGAGCACGGCAAACTCCTCCGGCCGGACGACGACTACGACGTGCTCCGCGATTTCGTCCGCCAGTGCGAGGGAACCAAGTCGCAGACTGAGGAGATGAGCCTCGAACTCCAGCGCCTCCTGGCCGGGGACCCCGACCTGGAAGAACACCTGAACCGCTTCCCGAACCGTGTCTTCAGCGGCAAGGAGGCCCCGCAGCCCGAGTCGCGCGGGGTGTTCTTCTGCTATGCCCGTCCCGCAAAGGACCCCGAGAGCGGCGAATGGACAACCGAGGCCGGCGACGTGAAGTGGTATCTGTACGACCTCGCCACGGAGAACGTTATTGAGGACCCCGGCGAGATCATCGAACTCATCCGTTCCACGCCCGAAACGCCCCGCGTCTGCAAGGCCGAGCAGGAGACCCTCGCCGACATCCGCAAAAAGATGGACGCCCACATCAAAAAGAACTACCTTCGGAAGGTCCAAGCCCCCGTCGGTGTCAAGCCGACCCTCAAGGCCTGGATGGAACTCGCGTAGGGGCGGTCGCAGAATAGCCAGGGGGGCACCATGCCAAAGATCCGGCTCAGCAACGCACACAAGGAAGTCCTGGCCGAACTCTACCACGCGGCCAAACGCACACGCGACGATCTGCCGTACACCGATGACTTCGAACAACTCTACGCCGAGTTCATCGCCCGCACCGGCCGTGTCATCATCCGGCACGATCTCTGGACGGCCCTCGCCAGCGCCGGCAAGGCCAGCCGCCTCGAACGCAAGAGCCGTCGCGGCAATTGAGATAGCCGACCGCGTACATCGCACGGGAGCCGCACCAATGTCCGAAGCCGAACGTCTCCGTTCCATCCACACCTTCCCGTCCCTCGTCAAGTATCTCCGCGACGAACTCGACTGGCCCATTGAAACCGACGACTTCAACGACCTCACCTTCGAGTACGAGCCCGAGGAACTCGTCCCCGACGCCAAGGTCGCGGCCAAGATCCAGGACATCAAGCAACTCCGCCCCCTCACCGACAGCCAGCCCTGGGGCATCTTCTTCATCAAGTTCGAGCCCCGGCGCCTCCCCATCGTCGTCATGCGCCGAATCCTTCGGTCCCTGGTCGTCAGGAAACGCCACTCCGCCCAGAAGGCCGAACGCCCGTACTGGCAGATGCACGACCTCCTCTTCGTCTCCTCCTACGGCGAATCCGGCGACCGGGTGATCAGTTTCGCCCACTTCTCCGAGAGCGACGAGCCCAGCACCCTCCCGGCCCTCCGCGTCCTCGCCTGGGACGATAAGGACACCGTCCTCCACCTCGACCACGCCCACGAGACCCTCAAAGAGAGACTCCGCTGGCCCGACGACGAAGAGGACCTGGACGCCTGGCGCACCACCTGGGGTTCGGCCTTCACCCTCCGCCCCCGCGAGGTCATCAGGACCTCGAAGAAACTCGCCCAGCGCATGGCCGAACTCGCCACCCGCATCCGCAACCGCGCGGGCACCGTCCTTGAGGTCGAAACCGAAAATGGCCCCCTCACGAAACTCTACAAGGCCTTCCGGGAAGCCCTTATCCACGACCTCACGCCCGACGACTTCGCCGACATGTACGCCCAGACGGTCACCTATGGCCTCTTCGCGGCCGCCTGCTCCCGCCCGGCGGGACTGGTCGCTGAGAACCTCGCCGACATGGTCCCCGTCACCAACCCGTTCCTGAAAGAACTCCTCGGCACGTTCCTGGAGGTGGGTGGCAAGCGCGGCCACATCGACTTCGACGAACTCGGCGTCAACGAGGTCGTGGACCTTCTGACGGACAAGGACACTGATCTGGAGGCTATCAAGCGCGACTTCGGTGACCTGCGGCAGGAAGAGGACCCCGTTATCCACTTCTACGAACTCTTCCTCAGCGAGTACGACCGCAAGAAGAAGATCCAAAGGGGCGTCTTCTTTACTCCCCGGCCGGTCGTCTCCTTCATCGTGCGCAGCGTCCACGAAATCCTCCAAACCGAGTTCGGCTTGGAAGACGGCCTGGCCGACACGACCACCTGGGGCGAGATGGCCGAGCGCCACGAGGACCTGGAGATTCCTGAGGGCGTCAGCCCCGACGAACCGTTCGTCCAAATCCTCGACCCCGCCTGCGGCACGGGGACCTTTCTCGTGGAGGTGATTGAACTCATCCACAAGACGATGGTCGAGAAATGGCGGGCCGAAGGCCACATGGACCTTAACGAGATTCCTCGCCTCTGGAATCAGTACGTCCCGGAGCACCTCCTGCCGCGCCTCTACGGCTTCGAGCTGATGATGGCCCCGTACACCATCTGCCACATGAAGGCCGGTCTGAAACTCAACGCGACGGACTACCGTTTTGGGGCAAACGAGCGACTGCGAGTGTACCTGACCAACAGTCTCGAACCACCGCATGACTTCTCGGATCGGTTCGAGTTCGACGCACCGGCACTCGCCCATGAAGCACGGGCCGTCAACACTGTCAAACGCCACCAACGCTTCACCGCTGTGATCGGCAACCCACCATATTCGAACTTCGGGCAGATGAACAAGAACCCGTTCATACTCGACCTCCTTCAGGATTACAAACACGGCCTCGGCGAGAAGATGCTCAATCTCGACGACGACTTCATCAAATTCGTCCGGTATGCCCAAAGCCAGATAGAATCCACGCAAGTGGGCGTTCTTGGCATGATTACCAATAGCACATACATCGACGGAATTACACACCGCCGCATGCGCGAGTCTCTGATGGAAGTGTTTCCGCTTATTCGCATCTTGGACCTCCACGGCAGCGTGATCAAGAGCCAAGCACCGCCAGATGGAACCGCTGACGTCAATGTCTTTGATATTCGACAGGGGGTTGCCATCGGGCTTCTGGCCAAAAGGCCTGAGAGCAGTCGTCGCCTGATATCGCATGCCGATCTCTTGGGAAGCCGCGAGTCCAAGTACAGGCGGCTTAGCACGAGCAGTTGCGCAAGAATGACATGGAATACGCTCTCTCCGCAGCCCCGCTACTTCTTCTTCATTCCGAGAAACACGACCTGCGATGCCGAGTGGGAGATCTTCTTTCCAATTAATGAGGCGATGCCGGTAGCAACGTCAGCCGTCCAGACCAAGCGCGATGCTCTGTTCATTGATTTCGACCTGGAGGCACTTTCCTCCAGGATGCAGGAAGTCCTCGCCCATGGCCCGAAGGACAACGTAGCAGCCAAGTATCCACTTGAACCGTCTGCCGGGTGGAAACCTGATTGCCTAAATGGCGTCCAGTTCTCTGAGGACCGGATAAGGCCTTATCTGTATCGGCCATTTGACATCCGCTTCATCTACTACGACGATCAGATTCTTGGTCGATCGCGCAAAGCAGTGTTTCGCCACCTCCTGAGACCCAATCTTGCACTGGCAACCTTGAGACAAACCGTGGATAACGCATTCCGTCACGTGTTTTGCACACAATGGATATGCGACATAAATCTTGTGATTGGGCATCATGTCTCAGACCGAGTATTCCCTCTTTACCTGTACGAGGGCAGCGACTTGTCTGGGTCTGAAGGGCCACGCCAGAACTTCAGCCGCGACTTCCTTGCAGCCGTGCGGAGGAGCTTATCGTTAGGGGATGTCAACCACCATTCTCCTGCAGCGGAGCTTGAGGCGGAAGACATATTCCACTACGCCTATGCCGTTCTACACAGCCCCAGTTACCGCAGCCGCTACGCGGAGTTCCTGAAGACGGACTTTCCGCGATTGCCGCTGGCTTCCAGCATGTGCCTATTCCGAGCTCTTGCCGATTTCGGAAGCGACCTTGCTGCACTTCACCTCCTCCAGTCGCCGCGTCTCACTGAGCCGCTGGCGAACTACGACGGAACTCGAGATCCAAAGGTCGAGAAGGTCGCTTACGCCGACCAGACTGTTTGGCTTGACAAGAAACAGACGTGTGGCTTCGTTGGGGTGCCTGAGGGGGTTTGGAACTTCTACGTTGGTGGCTATCAGGTTTGCCACAAGTGGCTCAAGGACCGGCGCGGACGGGCTCTCTCGGACGAGGACATCGAGCATTACCAGAAGATCATCGTCGCCATCAGCGAAACGATCCGCATCATGGGCGAGATCGACGAGGTGATCGAAGAGCACGGCGGCTGGCCCGACGCCTTCATCACCGAACCCATGGACACCGAGTCAGAAGAAGCATCCAGGACCGTATCCGCCCCGTCCCCTCCTGCCAAGGCGGCAAAGAAGCCGGATTCGGGCAAGGGTAACTTCGCCCTGCGATCCGACACCCGAACCGTCACCGGCCGCCTGGACCTGGAAGACAGCAAGGCGGGCACCCGGCAGCAGTCGGCGAAGAAGGCCCCGGCCGGCAAGGCGAAGTCGGGCTCCGTCTCCATCAAGGATTTCGACCGCGACCAGTTGAAAGGCGCCCTCCTGGAGGTCGTGGGCACCGACTGGATCGAGCGCGACGACGCCATCCGCGACGCCGCCCGCCACCTCGGCTTCGCCCGCACCGGCAAACGCATCAAAGCCGCCTTCAAATCCGCCATCACCGGCCTCCTCCGCCAGAACCGCCTCGAATCCGCCGGCACGCAGATCCGAAGGGCCTGACGTATTGCAGGGAGGGACCTTGCGATGAGCGACGAACGGAAATGCGGTGACGAGGCGTTGCTCAATATGCACAAGGCCTACCTGAATGCCCTGCGCCACCGTGAACAGGACATCGTGCGTTTCGTCCTGATCCTGGTTTCAACGTTGGGCGGATTCGTATGGTTATTCCAGGTTGACTCGCCTTACCGCGCCGGTGCGCTCATCGTGGGGACCTACGGCGTGTTTCTCGTGTTTCTTGTGGGGGCGTTCTACGCACTCACGCTGGGCTACAACTACCGATACTTGACGTTGCAGGTTTCGCTGCTTGAGCATCGCTTCGGTCTTAAGGAGATCATGATGGCCGGGTGGCCCGGCGGCCAGGACGACCCGGTCGAAGATGTCAGAAAGAGGTGCTTGTGGGGTGTCATTCCGTGCTGCACCCCGCCGGAGATCGTGAAGTACTTCTGGCTGGCTTTCGTTTTCGGAATCGCACTCGTCACCCCGTTGGGCTACATTGCGTCGGGTGCCACGAGCGGCGCCACCTCGGCCGACCCGGTTTCACAACTCGTTTGCTTCAGTCTCGTCGTCGAGCAATCCCAGGAAGCCGTGAACCTGGGATCTGGCATGACGGCTTTACGCACGGCGATCCCGTGGGTGGGCACGGCCTGTTTCCTTCTCGCCGCACTCGGCCCTGTCCACTTCGGCCGGAAGATGCTCAGGCTGTGCGACGCCCAGATTGATGTTGCACGAGATCAGGAGGAGCCGGAAGAACCCGGCGAGTAGGAGGACTCGGTATGGCCAATGACTCGGATATGAAGCTGGCCCGGGGTGAGACGACAACGGGAGTAGAGCGGCACAAGATCCGCGAAAAGACCAGGTCAGAGTTATTCAAGACCGTTGCCACCTTTGCAGCCTTCGCGGTAACAGTGTTCGGCCTGGGCGGGCCCATCGTTCTCGCGTTGGCCGAAGGCCTGGACGAGTGTTTCCGACAAATCCTGATTGGACTGGCAGGCGTCGCTGCATTCGCAATCGCAGGGTGTGTTCTGTATTTCTACTGCCGCCTGACAAAGGAAGCGGGCGAGAAGATGCTCGCTGCAGGGGAAGCGCCGGAGGGTGAGAACCAGGAGGAGGTCGCTCAGACATGAATGCCATGAACGACGTGGACTTCGACCTGTTATCGCAGGAGTTCGGCCAACTGTCCGACCCCACTCGCCTGCGCATCCTGGCTCTTCTTTCCGCGGGTTCGAAGAACGTCACGGCTTTATGCAAGGCTTTGGATCAGAAGCAGCCGACCGTAAGCCACCACCTGGGTCTCCTCCGACGCGTCGGCCTGGTCAACAGTGTCCGGGAAGGCAAGTCCGTGGTGTACGAGATCAACCCCGACAGGGTGGCAGCTTTGCAGGATATGCTCGCGAGGTTGACACCGGGGGTTGCAGCCGAGGTCGCGAGACCTCTGGTGCCGGAGCCTGACGTGTCGTCGGATCTTGAGGCATTGCGGGATAAGGTTGAGGCCGAGATTGAATCCGCCAGAGAAACCGGCCGCAAGGCGTTTGACGACGAGGATTACGAGAAAGCACAAGAGGCGTCGGAACGTGCTGCTGCGCTGGTCGATTTCAGGGATCGGTTGGAGAGTCTGTGCGAGGAATGGGCGGACCTTGCGGCCGCGGCCGGGCCGGAGGATGACGAGCAAGGCCGGCAGGAACGCCGCTACATGGGCCGTCTGGACCCCGGGGTTCGCACGCCCCAGTCGGAGTACTACCGCCCGATCCTCCAGGTGCTTAACGAGTTGGATGGGTCGGGCCAGGTGGCCGAGGTCCTGGACCGCGTGGGAGAGGCAATGAAACCGGTCTTCAAAGAGGTGGATTACGAACCGCTTCCCAGTCACGGCGGTGCGCCCCGCTGGCGGAACGCGGCCCAGTGGGCCCGGAACTCGATGGTCGAAGAAGGGCTGCTGAAAGCCGACTCGCCCCGCGGCGTCTGGGAAATCTCCGATAAGGGGCGGGACATGCTCAGGGTCGGTGACAGAGAATGAGCAGGCTCGGTCAGGGGGAAGACCAAGATGCTCGGGACTATTGTTAACCTTGCTCGAAGATTCGTGAGGAGTGTAGTCGCTCTATTGCGGCGTTTTCGTTTTCCGGTTCGGCCAAGCGTACACCCCCCCTGCTGATGCCGTTTCACAAGAAGGCCCACCGCAGAGCCGCGAGTGGCTTCCCGACCAAAACCAGGAATTTCCACCGGGTCTCGGGCCCAGTGAATTCGAACAGACCGAGAGCGAGACGGAGACGCGTGGCCTGGAGGCAGGGACGCCGGGTGCTGGACCGAGCCTTGTGGCAGTTCTCGAAGGAGAATCAGCCGTAGGCCCTGAGAATGCGGGAGTGATGACCATGGCGCTTTGGCTGAACCGGGCTGGACGACATAACGAGAGAGGCCCAAGGTTCACGAGGCGTTGAAATGACCGACGAGAACATGCTTGTGCCACCGGCCGTCAGGGACCGCATGCTGGTGATGATCAGGGATTACCAGCGGCGGGTGGGCCGATTCGTCCAAGCGGCCAAGGCTTTCTTCGGCGAAGAAGACCTGCTGGCTGCACCCTTGACTGGCCGGTTGCCGGAAGAAGGCCACCTCGACGATGCTCAGGAGTCCGCGTTCCGGTTCCACGGAACGGGGTGTGAGTTGGAAACGGTCGATGCCGACGTCGATTTCGGCTTTGGCCCTGAAGAGCGGCACGACGGCTTCGACGCTTGGCGGCTGCACACCTTTGCCCAGAGCCAGCCGCAGGCCTACCCGGAGTTCCAGGATGCGGCCCTCATTGAGCGAGCCTTGGAGGAACTGCAACACTCGGACGTGATCTTCAGTCCCCGGTGGCTGCCGTCGCCGCATCTTGAAAGGGGTGGACCATGGCCAAACGCAAGCGGCGGACGAGAGGGTGGGTGTTGAAAGACGACCGGCTCTTCACCCTGGAGATCGCGCTCATCGGCGGGCCCGTGGCCGAAGAGTTCGCCGATGAGAACCCGGTGGTCTCGCGGACCATCGAGATTCGCGGCGACCAGATGCTCGAAGACCTGCATTACGCCATCTTCGACGCCTTTGACCGCGAAGACGAGCACCTGTACGAGTTCCAGGTCGGCGGCAAGGGGGCCGATGGACCCGAAGGCCCGGCAGTACGTGCTCCGCGGTAAATTCGATAACCCCATCCCCGGCATCCCCAAGCCCGCCGGCGACGTGAGGCGCACCTCCGTCGGGTCCCTCGACCTCAAGGTGGACGACGCCTTCGGCTACTGGTTCGACTTCGGTGACGACTGGTGGCACCAGATCAACGTGGCAGCCATCCGCGACGAGGCGCCCGAGGGCACGTACCCGCGGGTGACCAAGCGGGTCGGCGCCAGCCCGCCCCAGTACCCGGAGTTGGACGAAGAGGAGGACTGGGACGACGAGACGTGATGGCATCGGGGCTGG
>Ga0180433_10001478_pt1 | contig 39132 bp, 65 predicted proteins | sample SS_ome_8_FD_132980 | JGI IMG/M metagenome (GOLD analysis project Ga0180433, IMG submission 132980) | Hypersaline lake sediment archaeal communities from the Salton Sea, California, USA - SS_1_D_1 metaG | ecosystem: Environmental > Aquatic > Non-marine Saline and Alkaline > Hypersaline >... | reverse complement strand
AGACCCGGGCGTCGCTATAGACTATGGCGTTGCCGTAAACCATGGCGTTGCCGCAGACCCGGGCGTTGCCGTAAACCATGGCGTCGCCGCAGACCCCGGCGTTGCCGTAGGCTATGGCGTTGCCGTAAACCATGGCACTGCCATAAATCTGAGCATTGCCGTAAACCCCGGCGTTGCCGCAGACCCGGGCGTCGCCGAAGACCCGAGCATTGTCGGTGACCAGGGCGTTGCCGGAAACCCAGGCGGTGCCGTCGTACGAAAGGTTTTTCTCCGACTCGACCCAGCCGCCAAGATCGCCAGCTTTCACAATACCAAAATCCCGCAGCGCCTTGATGCGATACAGGACGCGTCCGCCATGACTCATTGTCTCGCCAGTCAGTTCGTACTTTTTCATGTCCAAATATCTCCTTACTTTGGTGTCTATTACATGTTTGTGTCCGCCGCACAATTGACTCGATACTACACCAGCCGCAAATGCGAAAAACAATAACACGACCACTCCAATATCTTCACTCATCGCCCTGGTCCTCCTTTTGCCACTTGCCGTCCATCCTAACCTCAACGACCGTTCTGTTGCTGTTGACCTCGCGCTCTGCATATGCCCATGCTCGTGCTTCCAGTCCTGTTATTTTAGCAGCCTCCAGGTTTGCCCAAGCCCTAAATTCTCTACTCTCGGCCATGCGCCTAAACGCCAATCTCTTGTTTTCCCATTGCGAACGAGTATCCTGCGCTCGACCAACAGCCCCACTTGGACGATGCGTGCATCTCACGGCGCTTGATGTCTTCTGTTTTTTCTGCCCACCGTTCCCAGAGCCGCGATAGTATTGCCACTCGCAGTCATCAGCGCAAACCGAGAAAAGCAACTCTCTATTCATCGTCCTGGTCCTTATCAGTCAAACCATAGTCGCGTGCGTACTGAACAATCTCCGCAAACGTAAAGCCTTCCTGGTTCTCCCGACTGTGCGACCAACCCAGACACGATGGTTCTGGCTTTGTTGACATGCACGCATTTATGCCTGCATGCTCGCGACATAGATTACAGTAGGCAACCTCGAGGAGCTTGACCCTGGCACGAAGCTTGTCGCGTTCGGCCACTACAGCCTCGTAATCTTCCCAGCGAATAGCTTTACTCATTGCTCTGGTCAACCCCCAAGATTACATAGATATCATCGATCTGCATGAGTATATCTACAAGCCTATCTTCTTTTTCGTTCATCGGGCAGTCAAGCCAGTTGACAATATCTACTAAAGCAGACTCCAGCTTTTTGACTTTCGCCTCCAATTCCTTAACTTTGGCACGGAGTTGTAGTGCCTCGTCTCGCCAGAGGTTGCTTGTAAATTCCTCTAACGTCTTTGGCTTGTCGAATTCACTCATTGTCTTGGCTCTCCACTTTTTCATATGTTTCGAGAAATATATCACACCGGCAAGGGTAAATTTCTCCCTTTACTCCTTGAATAATATAATCTCCAGAATTTACGATCATTCTGCCTTCTAAGGTATTTATTAGCATCTTACTCTCTTTGTGGAGGTAATATGCTTTTTGGTCCGAAAGTGCTATCTGAAACCACTCTGGATATTCATATCTTTCCATCTCATCATTCCACTGAAAAGCTTCTATTATAACTGGCTTTTTTTATATTTAAGCATTTTATTGTTCCTTTTTATATTCAGTTCTCCAGCATGCTTGGCAATGTCGTGTATGAGTATGTAATATTTCTCCGCCAATGCTATATACTATTTTTTCTTGCCAGGGCCACCAGAAATGACCTCCGTTATCAAGACATTCTTTTTCCAATGATTCCTGAAGTGTTTTTCTATAGGCAGATACTCTTTCTTGGTAATTTCTTCTCAGTTGACGGATTTTTTTTATTATCTTTTCCATGTTAATACAGCTAACTCCTTATATTAATATGTGGTTGGTTCTCTATAATTGTAGCTGGACTAACTCTTTGGAATACAGCTTTTTCCCTAAGTTCGTCTAACGTACGGGCGCCAACCATTGCCATTCCTTGACGTAAACCTGCTAGAAGCTCTTCTGCTATTTTAGGAGCTGGTCCGGCATAGGGAACGGTCGTAGCTATTCCCTCTGGAACATTTTCCTTTGTGACTTTCCCTGCTTCTCTAGAAGCCATACCATAATAGATTTTACCCCCAGCTCCTCTTATTCTGTCTCCAGCAGCCTCATCGGTTCCTGCAAATAAAGATCCAATCATTACAAACTTAGCTCCTGCTGCAAGAGCTTTTACTATATCTCCCGAACATTTTATACCTCCATCTGCTATTATGGGTCCTACCTTTGAACACTCAAGAATTGCGGATAGTTGGGGAACCCCACATCCTGTTACTATTCTAGTTGTACAAACCGCTCCTGGCCCTATACCTACTTTAACCATATCTGCACCGGCATCGAATAGTCTTCTTGTAGCCTCTGCTGTAGCTACATTTCCTGCTACTAAAAATAATTCTGGATATGCTTTTTTAAGCCATTTAATTTTTTGAATCGCATGAGAAGAATCGCAGTGAGCTAGTTCTAGAAATAGTATTTTAACTAGATTTGCTATAGCATGTAATCTTTCTTGGTCATTTAATCCTATAGAAGCTGCAGCTAGCCATGAGTGTTCAGAAGTTGAATCATGGTAATGCTTTTGATAACTGGCTGGCTGAAATCTATGAGAAGGAACTATGATTCCATACCGCGATAAACTATTACACATCTCTTCTGTCGCTAAGCTTCTCATATTAGCTATCATAATTGGAGCTAGTCCATTGATATTATTAGATGTGTTAAGTATAGATTTTGGTAGAATTATTTTTGTACTGTAATCACAGTCTTGTCGAGAGGATAATTGTGAATAGGCAGGCCTAATTAGTACATCGTCATATGTTAGTCCGCAGATTCCGTTGTCATGCCATTTCATCTGTTCGTCCGCCTTCGTATATTTGGGATCGACTTCTATGCGTACGCATAGTTAGGCTAGAAGAGAAAGACATAGCTTTAGCAAAAAGGTAATGGCTACTAAGACTCATTCCTCTCCTGCCCGAGCTTGATTGCCTTGTAATTTGGTTAAATGTTACTGTTCCAATCATAAATAAAGGCATCAATATCATTTTAATATGTCCTCAAAAAATGTTGGCAGATAGAAGTTTAATTCATAAAGAATTGTATTCATTAGATTTCTTATTTCCCATTGGGCATGTGAGTCTAGTCTAGTTTTGAGTACGTGTCGCCATTGCCTAATATTTGCACTAACTACTAATTCTGTTTTGGTTCCATGGGGAAGTACAAATCTTGCATCTTCTGGTTTAAGGCCGCTATTTCTTAATTCTATATAAGTTTTATATGCTTGAGTATACGTATTAGTAATTAACTGTCTTTGATGTTCTGTTTTAACCTCTGAAGGAATAATAACTTCAAGTTTTCCGCGAGTATAATCGCAGTATCTCATAGATTCCTGTGAGAAGGAACATAACCTATGTCTAACAAGTTGATGGCTGCATGAACGGCTGCATATAAACTTGTAGGATATAGAACAATGTTCTATTACACTCTCGTGGCCGCGTTTTATAATATTCTTTATAAATCTAGCTGCCGAACCTTCTTGAATTCTATCTTCAGATTTATAACACACTCTTCCTATTTGTTCAATTAACTTAGGATATTCAGTAAGCTGACTTATTGGCGTAATCAATTCTACTTTTGGGTATATAAGTTTTATCATTTTAATATCCGATAGCTAGAAAGGGAAGGGAAGCCGGTTAACAAATATCTTAGAAGAACGTGATTTGGAATAATTAATTGTAGAAATTGGCATTGAAAAAGCATAATCAAATTTAAGACTAAAAATACTAGCTCTGGGGTTATTTTTGTTTGAAATAGAACGTACTTTCCTAGATCCACAGAATGAAAGAGAATGGTATTTAATATATTGATGGAATACTTGAGATAGAATAAACATTGCTTCTTAAACTATTTTTGTTCTCGTGGAAGCTCATGTTTCCATTCACTAATATCAATTACTGCCCCGCGACCAATTGCTACCTTACCAGGAGGATATGGCTCAAGTTCTCTTCCTGTACCTTTAGCTAACCAGTCTCCATAACGGCCAGTATCGCCAATCCAACAAACATCTTCTAATACAACAAAATCATGAAGAATTTGGACTAGTCTACCTGTAAAATAATGGGTTACGGTTCTAATAAATAGTTTATCGCCACACTTAAATGGAAAATCGTCAGAGTAACGTGTGTTTACTTCTTTAACCATCATCTTTCCGACTGCATCCAGTACTTCTTTCTTTGAAAGTTCCATATAGTTCTCCTTATTAAAAAATCGTGCCACATTTATTAGGGCATTTATGGCATGTTGTCTCTGGACAGAGTATATATTTACCATCATTTGTAGCTTGTATAGATTTGTCAAAATTTTCTGGTAAATACAATGGATCTACCGTCCATGATGTATCTGATTTTCCAGTGAATGGACTAATATGATGTCTCATCTTAGACCAGTCAACTTGATTCGTATAGCTCACGTTCTTAAAAATTCGTAATGGTAATTCCATAAATCTGTATTTTTTTGCATAGTTAACTAGGTTTTCTTGCATTTCGGCAAGCCTTTTGTCTTCAAACGGCAAAGTCATTATTTTAACTATCGTTCCGTGTTTATAATACTGAGCATAATTCTCTATAAATTGCTTTCTAACTTTTAACTCTTGTTCTGTATCTAGTGCAGAAAGTCCTACTTGAATGTAGGCTCTTACTGCTGCTAGCTTAATTAATCTCGTTTTAGTTAGATTTCTCCACACTTTAGTCATAATAAGTGGTTGTTTTCCCTCCTGCGTGCATAATTCGCTTACTCTTATAGTTGTATCCCATGCTAGAGAAGGGTCTCCGTTAGTACCAATTCTTATCCAGGTTGAGGTATTATTTGCTAGTTGTTTTCTTAGTTTCTTTTCATTGAGTTCGTTAATTACAGGCTCATTAAACTTAACGTTTGAAATTCTAGCCATCTTACATGCATAACAACTTTCATAGCAACCTTTTTCTCTTATTTTTGCACCTTGACAGCCTCTTACAATATCAATGGCATTGCTTGTTTTTCTGTTCCCATCAATACTAATTACAAGTTTCTTATATAGCTTCAATTATATCCCCTAATATGTTATTATGGTTCACATTTTGGGCAGTACCACCATGTTGTTCCCATTACGCCAACAGCACATTCTAATTTAGAACCGCATTTGCTGCATCTAGTGGGATCCTCTATTCTTTTTTGTATGTCTTCTCTACCTTCATGCTCGTAATGTGTTTCATACAAATCATCTGGGTCCGTTATATCTGCATACCAGTCGTCAAAATCGCTCCAAAGACTTGTAGAATCAGAATCCTCTTCATCTAAAATATAATAGTTCATATTACTCCTAGCATTTATCACACATGAACATGAATAATACAGTAACAAGAGCGGCGGTTAAGAGGACCAATGGATGTTCTTTTACTTTATTACTTATCTTTTTTCCTAATTGAACTAATTTACTCATTTTTCTTTCCTTTTTGTGTAATTTTTTCTATTACTACATTTACTAAGGCTTGACTAGTAGCTATTGTAATAGTCCACAATGTTAGTCCTATAATTCCTAGAGTAGTTAATAGATGTTCAGTTGATAGATATTTTTCGTTACTCATTTAAATCAATCCTTAATTGACATTTAAGATTGTAGGTACAGTTGTTCCCATTATATTTCTCGTACATAAAATACAACTTATTGTCAATTTCTACGGGAGCATCACATGTGCTATCGCCAGATCTAATTGTTCCCAGGATACCACAAATAATTAGACCTTCATTATAGTCATCAGTGTCTTGATTCACATGTCTACATGTTTTGCATTTGGTAGCTGTTCCTTCACAGGTTGGCTTTGTTTTTATAGTTTTCATCTTATTTTTTTTGTTACGCCTCCTTTTTCATTCATTATTATGCTTGATGTTACTATTCCATCTGGAAGTTTTGCATGGTGCGGAGTATAAGCTGCCAGCACCTTCATATTTGCTTTCTTTATCTTATTTTGTAATTCAGTACTTATATTGAAATATCCATCTGTTACTATCATCATTTTATTTATATCATGTTCTAGAGCATGAGCAAAAGCGCAGGCATCAGTTCCTCCAGTTGAAAATACTTTGCCTTCGACCAATTCTTCTTTAGATATAGCTACTATTTTATTGCTAAATAAATATAATTTATCATTAATATAGTCACGGCAATTACATGCTAGCTTGTAAATTGCTTCTAGATAGCCACCTACTGAGCCCGAGACATCAATATAAATATTGACTTTACCAAAATCTGCTGGTCTTAGCTTATTTTTAAAGAACGGATTATATATATCAGCTATAAGCGATGTAATTGCTCGTCTATTTCTATAATTTGGAATAACTGAAGTTTCTGGAATCTTTGGAAAAAACTTCTTTATTTGAGTTTCTAATTTAGAAGATAAACTTTGTTCAGCTATTTCTTTAAGAGCATCCTCGAGTTCTCTGCGTTTTTTGGCTGCTTCAACTCTTACATTAAGTGCTTGTACAAATACTGATTCTGAATATCCAGCATCTGAAGATAAGTAGTTATATCTTTGCTCAAGCTCTTCTTCTTTTTGCTTGAGTTTTGCAATCTTTGCAGATACTTTATCAATTTCATGCGGGTCGGGTGATGAATGGCGATGTTTAAGAGCCCTATAGAGATATTCTTGTGAGTATCGTTGATTTCTTATAATATTTGTCTGGCGTAGAATCTTGTATCTTTCTATTCGTAGTTCTTCTTCAATTTCTGCTTTATATGAATGCAGAAGCTCTTCAGCTGTATTATCTATTATTCTAGTGGAAATAGAAGAATTTCCAGCTGGATTTTCATGATTTCCAAGTAATGATATATCTTGTTGTTCCATATTACACGAATTTGTAAATATCTCCTTTAGTTCATTCCTTGATAATCCCCAGGAACTGTACAAAGCTTTATACTTACGCCTTTGCCAATATTGAGGAGCGCGTGACTTTGGTCTTAAAAAGGCTTCTGGCATATTGCTTTTGTTATATAAATTAATAAAGAAGCTTTGAGCTGCTATGCTCTTGTATTTATTACAGATCATAGCATTTATAACTGCATCTGCCGTAAGGTTATTAAGTTTTGATAAGTCTTCAAATATATGTCCAAGTACAACGTGCATTAGTACATGTAGAATTAGCATTGCAAAATGAATTTTATTCTCGCAGTGATTGTCTACAAATTCTGGATTATAATATAAAACTGGTAGACCGCTTGCCGTAATTAATGCTGTTTTTACGTCGTTTGATGGAAGAATATCAACTATTCTAATTATAGCTGATACAGCTGGTAAGCTATCTGATAATATTTCTATAATTTCATTCTTATTAGTAGTGAAATTTTTAAATATAATATCGCTCATTCTATTCCTCGTCTATTTGTGCTCCAATACTAATATCAGCAGGCATGCCTATAACATAGTGTTTATTAAGAATATCTAGAGTAGGCATAGGTTCTCTATATGGAAAATAGAATCCTCCGGATATTCTAGTTACAATTCCTATAGCTTTCTCGTAATCGTCGACCACTTCGCCTTCTTTTCCTGAATATTCATCTACTCGAGACGAATTTCTGTATCGATCTTCAGACGATATAACCTGCATTGCATAATCATTCCTGGTATCATAATTGCTAGCATCTAATGTTATGCGTTCAAGAATTTCATCAATTAACTGCTCTTTTGACTTAGATGAATATCCACGCATTCTAAGTTTTCTAAAAACTGATTTTAGATATTCAAATGTTATTTGATGAGTGCCCTTAATACCCAAGATCTTAGGTATATTAATAGATAATGTTTTATCATATAAGTATGGATATCTATAAAGCCTATCTCGGGCAAAGTTTTCCTTGTCGAGTCTAATTTCCTTTTCCTCTAGAAATTGATAAATTTCGTTTGGTTTGGAAATATAATTTTCTGTATTTATATTTACTCCCTGGATAATAAGTCCATAAGTTCCTTTTTTTGAAGGAAGTTCTATTATATTCAAACCGCCACAGATAAGAGAATTTTTATTAATAAGATGAAAGCTAAGATAAGGATATCTAGTATTACCATTAAAGAGTTGTTCTATTTTAGCTTTGGACTCTTGCTCGATTTGCTTTTTTTGTTCTTCGAATGTAATATCCTCTGTTGTTTTTTCTGAAGTACTAGTAGCATCTTCCATTACTCTTCTCCTATATCTCTAAACTTATTAATATAATTATAATAGCATTTAATAAGTTCACTTTTATTTAAATTAGTTATTCCGAGCGTATTATTTATATGTACATGAAAAGGTTCAAGCTTTCTGTCCTCTATCAAGTTTTCATTCCATATAGAGCTTCTAGAGCTAGTTCTGTCTATTAGCCTAGATGTTGAACTCTTATCAGAAATTGTGCTTAACGCATCTGCGCTAATTCTGTCTGTAAGATGCTTTCTTAAAATAACATTTATTAATACATTGCTAAAGATAGTCTTTTTATCGTTATCAAGTTCGCTCATATAGTCAAGAATAATAGAACCAACATCTAATGGATCTATGTTTCGCGTAATAGCAGCATGTACTCTATCTAGTTTATCTGGCATGGACATAATTTCTACTAATGCTCTATTTTCTTTAGAATTCAGATATTCTTTTGCAATTGTATGAGCAGCAAGAATGTATTCAGATTTAATTGCATCTCCAGTCAGTTCATTAGGAAAACTTGAGAAAACTGCATCAGCTGCTATTTTCTCAATATTTAATTCATTTTCTAAGACTTTTGTAATAGCAGCTAAGCAAAGAATATTTCTTTTAATCATGCCTGCTCGTCTTCCATCTATAGATTCTAGCTCTTTATTTTCAGATAGATTTACGATTAAGCAATTTACATACTCTCCTATTTGTTCATCCCAATCGTTACTAATTACTTTAAATTCTTTTCCTGCCTTGACAAATAATTCTCTAAAATTTGTTACGCTAGAATTATTATATTTCTCTTTGTATCCCCATATAGATGAAGCAGGCATATCATCGGGTGTTACATTGTTAATAATTTTAAGTCTATCTTTATTATCAATCTTCGCAAAAGGCGGAATTCTTATTATCCACGAAAATCTGTCTGCCATAGCTACATCCATGGCACTTGTTCCTTCGTATGATAAAGGATTGACCGCTGCCCATACCCATGTCAAGCCAGGGACTATCATTCCTTGTACGGTTCTGTTTCTAATTAGCTGTAATAAATCGTTTTGTCTATCAAGTCTAGCTCGATTTAGCTCATCTATAAGAATGAAGTTTCTGCCCCAAATAGAATTTGCGGTTGGGATAAAGTCCATCTTATCCCAGCTCCCATCTTTTCCTTTATGAGGAATTGGATAGCCTACAACATCCTCAAAGTTAATTGTACTAGCATTGTAAGAAATAAAGTTTACCTCAAGTGCTTTTGCTAGTTGGTGACACATAAATGTTTTTGCTGTTCCCTTTTCTCCAATAAGACATGCAGGTTCACCAGAGAGGAGCGCAGCAGCTAGTATTTTTGAAATACTATCAAAACCATAAATATTTAGTTCGTCTAAGTTCATTATTTTCTCCACAAAGTAGATTTGTTTTTTGACGCTGAATAAGAACAGTTATCTAACCGCCCCGGCATACTAATATATATATATATTGTTGTATAAATGCCATCTCTAGAAGATTTGCTATGTCTTAATATTGATGGAGTAATTATATTATATATCATTGTAGTAAACTGTACGCTGGGATATAGAATATGTTCTGCTTATTAGATATGAGGCCCAGCGAGTAGCAAATATACATCCCGAACGCGAGCAAACATTTAATGGATATTTGTTTTTCCTAGAGAAACTTCTAACTTGGTAGCCTTTTTGTATCCAAGAAATCCCTTTAGATTTTATAAGGTTACCCGCGCGATGAAGTATAAGTATCATTAGAGTAAATTAAGCTCCTTGAGCTTTGTTCTTAATATTTTTATATGCTTCCACATTGTTCTTTTTAGTTCTTGATTTCTTAATAGTGCTGCCGGATGATAAATAATAAAAAGTTCTCTATTTTTAAGTTCATCTATTGTATAGTTATTAAAGAATTTTCCACTTACATGTTTCATCATTGTTTTTTCCATGAAATTAAATACACTTTTTGCCGCAGTAAGACCGCAGGCTATAATTACTTTTGGGTCTACTAGCTCTATTTCTCTCATAACATATGGCTTGCATTTGTCTCTATGGTCTTCTTTATTGGGAGTATTATTTTGTCTGCCTGTTCCGGGTTTGGCAGTAGGACGACATTTTACAACATTGCTAATATACATGTCTTTTTCTGTATCAAGACCAATAGATTCAAAGATTTTATTGGTTAATTTCCCTGCTGGTCCAACAAAAGGTATACCCAGTCTATCTTCTTCTAGACCGGGAGCTTCTCCTATTAGCATGATATCTGCATTTGGATTGCCACGATATAGTACTTTTTGTTTACATCCGGAATATAATTCACATCTAGTACAGTTAAAATTCTTTAATCTATCACTAAATCCCTTAATATCATTGGAACTTAGTATATTTTTATATAATTTATCTTCTGTAGATTCTGTAAAATCTAATTGTATTTTCATAATACTTCTCTATTTCTTTCTTGTTCCTTATAAGATTAATCAGAGACATCGTCTTCTGATACATTTTCTAATTCTGGTTTAGTAAGTAATGCTTGTCTTGTTTCTATTATAATTTCTTTCATTAGCTCTGGATTAGATAATATAAAATCAATTGTATTATCAAGACCTTGTCCTATGTTTTCATCTTTATATGAATACCATGCTCCAGATCTCGTGATAATACCGGCCTCTGCAGCTACTGAAATAATATCTTTTTCTTTATCAATTCCTTTACCATAGATAATATCAAATTCGGCTGTCTTAAATGGAGGTCCTACTTTATTTTTCATTACCTTAACTCTTGTTCTTGCTCCAATGACTTCTTGTCCCTCTTTAAGAGGTTCTTTTCTTCTGACATTTAGTCGCTGGCTTGCATAAAACTTAAGTGCCTCTCCTCCGGGAGTTGTTTCTGGACTGCCGTAAAGAACTCCGACTTTCATTCTAATCTGATTAGTAAAAATCACTGTTGTTTTTGATTGCCTGCAATCATTAACTAAAAGTTTTAAGGATTGACTCATTAGCCTAGCTTGTTGTCCTACGTGCGATTTATCAATATCTCCTTCAATCTCTTGTTCTGTAGTCAAAGCTGCTACTGAATCTACAACAATTACATCGCAAGTACCGCTACGTACTAGCTTTTGCACCATTCTCATTCCTTCATTTCCTGAGTCTGGCTGTGAGAATATAAGTCTATGTGTATCAACTCCTAAATTACGTGCATATACTGGATCTAATGCGTTTTCTGCATCAATGAATGCTGCATAATTACCTTTCTTTTGTGCTTCTGCAATAGCATGTAAAGCCAATGTTGTTTTTCCGCTAGATTCTGGGCCAAAAATTTCTATAATTCGCCCGTTTGGATAACCTCCTACACCTAAAGCAAGGTCAAGGGATAATGAACCTGATGAAGTTGCTTCGACATCTAAAGCTTCTATCTTATCTAAAATTCCTATCCTAATCTTATCTGGATCCTGTCCTTTCTTTTTGGTATTTAGCTGAGCAAGAACTACATTCAACATTTTATCAATGTTCTTTTTATCAGACATGTATTTTCTCTCCTGCGTTAAGATCTTATTGAGTCACTATAATGCCTATTTTCTATACGTGCATATGCTAATTTTACTTCTCGGCAAAAAGTTTCTAGATCTCCTTCTTCGGCTGTAATACTAGCAAATATTTTCTTATCTGAAATTTTATCTACACCTGCTTCTGAAGGGTGCTGTTGTTCGCTAGCAGAAAGCTTGCTTTCTCCAACTTTTATAATTTTTAATATATATCCGCCAGCAGATATTATTGCGTCTACTTCCTCTTTATATCTTACATCAGATATTATAGAAACTTCCTGATTCTCCTCAAAAATATTTTTCATCAAATATCTTACCCAAATCTTGCCGTCGATCTCTTTTAAAGCCATTCCTGTTTGTTGAAGAATAGTTCTTGGAGTTTTGTTATATTTTTCTATTACTGTTTCTTTTAAATAACTATCAAGAAAATATTCCATTTTTATATCATAGAGTTCACAGCATATTTCTTTTAGTTTATATGCAAAACTATATATTTTTGATGGAAATCCTGACTCTTTTTGTATTATTTTAGCTGCTGTATCTTTTCCTGCTCCTGCCTTGCCAAGCAATCCTATTATTAGCATTGTTAAACCTGAACTCTTTCTGATTTTATTAGATAGTTCTTCAGTTCATTTAAACTATCAAAAATTTTTGTAGCACAACCAACGACCCATCGAGGAAGCTCTTGTCTTTTAATGCCATCAAGCCAGATATAAACCGGCAGACCGTAATAAGCGCTTAATGTAATTTCTCCTTGTGTCCCTGCGCCTTTACAAATATCTTTATCGTACTTTACAACAATAATATCGGAGTCAAGAAGTTCATCGAGATCCTTTTCTACTATTGATCTCATTACTTGAGGAAGATTTTCTTGACTGATTTCATTGAACGTTTCAATGTTATATTCTTCTAACATTTTATAATCATAATCAAGCGGATTAAAGGAAATATAGTTGTTATTTTCCAGCCAGCTAGAAAATTTTTCACGCCATGTTTTTCCTCTATCTTTTGCTCCCTCAATCGAGCCTGCAAGATATACTTTTAATGGCATTTTTCCTCCTAGAATAGTGGTAGCTGTGTTCCCTTTTCGTAGCCCTTATCTGAATTAACTTCTTCTTCAAGCTTGCAAATATCCTTTCTAACTCTTTCTATATTTCCTCCTAAAATATCTATTATTTCTGCGAGAGTTATATCTTTTGTACCAAAATATATTGTATATTCATCATCAAATAGAAAGTCTCTTGCACAATAATATAGCTCTCGTTCTTTAGAGTCGCAGGAATATTTAAATTCTATATAGTCACTAATGGCTTGCTTAATTATACCTAGCCATACATGCCTTGATTCTGATGAATACTCTCTTTCGTCGTATTTATCTAGAATAAAAGTAAATTTACCCCAATGCTCTACTCTGGATATACTATTCATTATCTGGAATTTTCTTTCTAATTTCAATTGTATAACAAAAGTAATCAGTACCCGTATAATCCATTTTCATATCTGGATCGTATGGGTTCTTTTCTGCTCTACCTTCCCAGAATCTTTCACGCCATGTTTCTGCATTGCTATCCGGTTTCGCAGCTTTTAGTGCCCAATCATAAGCTAGTTTTTCGTGTTGTTCTGCTAGTTTTTTATCAAAATATGCGGCTACAGGCCAAGTCATCTGATCAGAATACTCTCCTGTAGTGCCCATTACTATATAAATATACTGTTTTTTCATGAGCATTTACTCCATCCACAGCTGCATTTCATGCAGCCTTCTTGAAAGTGAACTATGTTTCCGCAGTCAGGACATAATGGTTGTTCAGAAGCATTTAGATATTCTCTAAGAGCATTAGCTATCTTTATAGGTAAAGAGTATAGAGCGGTTCCTGGAACTTTTTCTAGTTGTTCTATAAGCTTTGAGAGGGGTGTTCCTGCACGCATAGCTAAGGAAACTAGTCTTGTTGTGGTATCTATAAATTCACCAACAATTCTATCTACTTCTCTAATATTACCTGCAAGAAATAATTCATATGGTATGCCGGGTTCAAGACAGTTTACCGTAAGGTATACATTCTCTACTCTATCTCCTAAGTCTATCTTGAGTTTATATGTTTTTCCTGGAACTGTGTATGGACGTTCAACCTCTAGAAATGTTTTAGATTCTTCTATTTTTGTTTTATCTTTATTATCAGATATGTTAGATATAACCTGGTTTACTCTGCTTCCATCGCGATAAACAGTTATGCCTTTACATCCTAACTCATATGCTAACAAAAATGCCTGCTCTACATCTTCTTTGCTTGCTGTCTCAGATAAATTTATTGTCTTTGAGACTGCGTTATCTGTATATTTTTGGAATGCAGCTTGCATTCTAACATGTGCTTCGGGAGTAATTTCCTGTGCGGTTACATAATAATCAGGGAGATTTGCAATATTGTTTACAAATCTATGTTTTACTTGGATTTCTCCATCCATACGCTTGTGCGTCTCTAGCCAGGCAAAGTTAGGTTCAATACCTGAACTGCAGTTTGCTAGGATAGAGATAGTACCAGTAGGCGCTATTGTAGTACAGGTCTTATTACCATAATTCATTTGAGCTGAATACTTATGTGCAGTTGTATTAATGAATTGCATAAGTTCTTCTGCCAGCATTAATGATTCATCTGAACCATATTTAATCTTTAGCAAAAGCAATGCATCGGCCCAGCCCATTACTCCTAGACCTATTTTTCTGTTGGCTTTGACTTTATTAGTAATTTCTTTTATCGGAAATTCGCCCTTATCGACAACTGCATTAAGCATATTTACTGCAGTTTTAATTGTTTGTTCAAGCTCAAACCAATTAAAAGGACTTACTTTTGTATCTTTTCTTATAAACTTACTTACATCTATACTACCCAGAACACAGGCTTCATATGGTTCAAGAATTTGCTCCCCACAGGGATTAACTCCTTGTATCTCAAACCCATTCTTTTTCCATATAGTATCCATAAATATAATACCTGGTTCTCCATTATGCCAGGCTTGTTTACATATTAAGTTCCATATATCTTGAACAGAGTAAAAAGATACGTCATTATCTTGGCTTGTGCCTACCTGCGTCTCAGCCCACCACATGCCATCTTTTTCTGGTTCTATATTATTCTTTTCAATAATGTATTTTTTGTCACCGAATTTGCAAACCCATTTATGGTTCGGGGCTTCTTCTAATGTTTGCATAAATGTGTCTGTTATACCAATACTTATATTAAAGTTATTTATCTTGCCATCGATACGCTTGCATTTGATAAATTTTACTATATCTGGATGGTCTATCATCATTAGACCCATATTGGCTCCGCGTCTGACACCGCCTTGCTTCATTTGCTGAGTGGCTGCGTCGAATACTTGCATGAAGCTGACCGGACCAGATGATACTCCTTTAGCCTTTCCAACCGGTGAGCCTTCTGGACGTAGATAGGAAAAGTTAAAACCTGTACCTCCGCCATATTGATGAATTTTTGCCGTATTTTTGATAGCATCAAAAATAGATTCGATGCTATCTTCTACTGGAACTAAAAAACAAGCAGACATTTGTGGCTTATCTGTTCCGGCATTAATAAGACAAGGCGTATTGGGTAGAAATCTTCTATGAACCATTTCGCCAAAGTACATAAGATAATTAGCTTTGTTATCTCCAGCTAAAAAAGTAGCTACTCTGTGGCACAATTTTTCCCAGTCTTCTCCATCTTTATAATATCTTTTCTTGGCTATACTTTCGGCTTCCGGTGAAAGTTCCATAGTTTTCCTTTCTTTAGTATTTCGAAAGTAAATTTAATGTTTTGAGGGATTATTGGTAGATTTTTAGTATATACTATACTATTTTTATATTTTGGTAGCCTTTAGGCTACCGTTTTCTTCTCACTATCTCTAGCTTTTTCCTTCTCCCACCATAGCCAGCCCGAAACGAAGATGCTTACCATGGCTGCCGTCATTATTCCAATCATGGCAAATCCAAGCATGGCAAAAATGCTCCAACAGAGGATTATATCGGCTATTATATATCGTCTACGGATAAAGTTCTTTACTGGTTTTGGTAGTTTAGCATACAAGATTGCAAAGCCAATAGTCAAGAGAACAGCAAGAACAAATGCCGTTACAATCAATCCGTTTTTTCCTCCTTGCCTTTTTGATTTACTAGAGTTTCAGTGATTTTCTTTAGTACTTGTACAATTTTATTCATTTTATTATTTAGTGATCTCGGGTCGATTTGATTATATAACTCGGTAAGTCTATTACCTGCTAGTTGGTGAAGTCCGTATAATTTTATTAGTGATTGTTCATTGCCAATTAAATCAAATACTATTGTATCCTTTTCCGTAGTGCCAATTTGATAACCACAGGTAATCTGTGACTTCTCTTCTGGCTCAGGAACTGGTACATCCGAGTCCTTGCTTTCAGGTAGCTTTTTTCCAGGACTAACCACTTCTTCTACTTTATTATCTTCCATTATTATTTTCCTTAGTCGTCATCTAGTGGGCTGCCGAAAGTTCCTCTGTTTGGAGTATGTTGAGGTATATTGGTTTCTCCTCTCTCGAGTTGTAACTGAATATAATTATTTTTGGAAGCAATTTCTAGATTTTTTCTTACTTCAGTAAGACTTTCTAGAATTCTCTTCCAGAAATTCTTAGATATTTTGGTATTATTAATTGCTCCTTTAACATCCAACATTCTTCCATGGGCTAATGTTTCTAATGTTTTTTGTGCAGGAAGAGATTTGCCTGGATGTTTTATCTGATAATCTGTTACCATTTGCTGAAAAGTTGCAGTAAATTCATGAAATTCACCAGATTGAAGTGCATCAAGTTGAGCTTCTGCTAATGAAAAGTAAAAAGTAGCTTCATGAAATAAAGCTGCTAGCTGGCTGGCTAGTCTTTTACATTGAGCTGGATCTGGATTTTCTGGAATTCGTAGAGAAAATTGCATCTTCCAGGCTTGCATTGACTTGCCATTAATTAGATATTGTTTATTAATTGCCTCTCCAAACATTTCAGAAACATGTTTGCCATCAATTGTTCTTTTCATTAGCTCTTCGGCTCTACTTTTTGCTGATTTTCCTGTACTTTTCTTATTATCTTCTACAGATTTCTTTTCCCCTGTCATTTTTCCTCCATTATATAATAATATCAAGCATTTCATTATATGTTTCAGTAGGCTTTGCTAATTTGTTACTCAGAGCTTTAGCTTTATTAGATGTCTGAGTGTTACCATTTACTTGGGTATTACTATTGACTTGAGTGTCACCAGAAACTCGAACGCTGTTATATATTTGGGCGTTGCCGTAGACCCAGGCGTTGCCGTAGACCCAGGCGTTGCCGAAAACCCAGGCGTTGCCGCAGACCCGGGCGTCGCTATAGACTATGGCGTTGCCGTAAACCATGGCGTCGCCGAAAACCTCGGCGTTGCCGAAAACCCAGGCATCGCCGTAGACCTGGGCGTTGCCGTAAACCCTGGCGTCGCCGAAAACCTCGGCGTTGCCGAAAACCCAGGCATCGCCGTAAACCCAGCAGTCACCATCATGTGACAAATTATCTTCTGACTCTATCCAGCCACCGGGGTCGCCCGTCTTGATGCCGCCGAAGTCTCGCACTGCCTTGATGCGATGCAGCGTGTGACTAAGCCACTGCTTTGTTTCTTCTGTCAATTCGTACTTCTTCATCCGGATTCCCGCATTAAGGACTATATAATAACATCAAGCATTTCTTCTTTATCTTCAATTAGTAAATCATAGTACTCAATGTTATCGGCTTCGAATTCTACTTGTGTCATAATAATAGTATATTTATCGGTCTCTTTACTTGGAGTTACAGAGACTACGCTTGTTAAAGCTCCGCGAAATGGTTCAAACTTCTGAAATTGAATAGCAAACTTTGATTTGTCATGAGCAAATATTATGAATAATTCATCGTATTCTCTTTTAATAGAATAAATTATACTGTTTACATCATTTTTATCTTTTTCGATAAGACAGGTATCTAGCTTCATGCCACTTATTTTGCCATGAATATAGTTATCTTTATGGATATCGATTGTTAATTCTGAAAGTAAAACATGGCATCCATGGCTTTTAGGAACAAACTTATCAGTTAGTAATTTAGGATTAAAATGTTTACTCTGTAAAAGAAATGCATTTTCTATTTGTACTGTATCTGTCATTGTCTTTTCCTAAAATATTATTGGGCATGTATTGAATTCTCTATCTGCAGTAGATTTATTATTCTTGTGCCTGATTTTTCTTATTACATTGCCAATATCTTCTACGTTTTCCACATACGCTAGAGGTGTAGTATTATACGGACACCCTGTGATACCACCATCTTCGTGAATAGAAAATTTATTTACTCCAGCCTGACATTTATAGTCGCTTTTTATTAATCGAAGACAGCAGTCCAGTTCTATTCTTTCGGGAGCTAGATTAATAACCTTATTATAAATTTCATCATAGCTTTCGAGATATACAAAAGAAGTACGTGTTCGCCCCCAGATTTTTGGCAAGACTAGATGAATTTTCGCATTTGTTTTCTCTAATATATCCGTAATTTCTGCTTCTAAATGAGCTTTATTTTGAGGAGTTACAAGAATATTAAATAAATCTACGTATTTATTTAAGAAATCTAATTGAATTTCGTTATGCATATAAGCATGAGGCGAGATATGTATGTGTAAACCATTATTTTTTGCCTCTTTCAGTTGTGAAATATCACAAGATAGATAATTATAGTAGGTATAAAAGAAATCTTCTTCCATTAATATACTAAAACTATAATCAACCGGTGTCTTACGAAAGTGTTTTATAATATAATCTAAATTATCATATTCTTCTCGGGTAGATGTAGCAGAATATACTACTTGAGCGAAATTCATTCCTATTTTTTCTTCGAGTAAAGCGCAAACCATGTTTCCTGTTATTGTTTTAGATCCATTAACTGCTAAAGAATTTGCGGAATACTTTCTAAGATAACATATATCTTTATGTGAGCATTTATTTTGACATCTTAGTTTTCCATGAATTATTAGAGTTTCTACTAGATTACCATGATAGATTTGCATGATTAATACTCAGCTAACAATAACATCTGTATCATCTGTAGTTTTAGATTTAGATTTTTTGCTCTGAACATCTGAATTAATTACGCCACTTAGGTCCATTGCATCGTCAACCGCTATGCTTTTTCCCCTATTTAACTTGATGAATTTATTCGCATTTTCTGCTGTGCTGGATGCATATCTAGCTCTATTTTTTGCCCAATCTCTAATGACTCGAATCTTCTCTTCCATAATCTGGGAGATAGGTTTAGTTTCTCGAATAGCCTCAAGCATTCTCTTCTCGGTAACATCTTTATCATTCTTTAAAAATGAAACAGCAATAGCATGTTTAATTGCTTTTTCAATTTCAGCGCCTGTATAATCTTTAGTAGCTTCGACTAGTTCATTATATTTGAACTTATTTGGATCACGATTACGCTTTCTTAAATGAATTCGAAAGATTTCTTCTCTTTCTTCTTTTACTGGTAAATCTACAAAGAATACTTCATTAAATCTTCTAATGAATTCAGGCGGTATTGACGTAATATCATTTGCAGTTGCAACTACAACAACATCTGCTGTTTTTTCCTGCATCCATGTTAGGAATGTACCAAAGACTCTACTCATAGTACCTGCGTCTGAGAAATTAGAGCTTTTAACACCTGACATGGCTTTTTCTACTTCATCTAACCAGACAATACAAGGAGCAACTGCTTCTGCCTGTTTGATTGCCTCTCTCATCTTAGCTTCACTACCTCCAACAAGGCCAGTCATTACCTTGCCAATGTCAAGTCTAATACCCGGTAAACCCCAAGCTCGGCAAATAGCTTTAGCAAGTAATGATTTGCCGCTTCCTGGAATTCCGGTAAGTAAAACCCCCGAGGGTGGTTCAACACCATATTCTCTTGCTGAATCGCTAAAAGAATTTTTGTATGTTTCAAAATATTCTTTTGCTTTGTCTAGACCGCCAACGTCATTCATCTCAACTTCAGTATTAATATATTCTAAAATACCGGATTTCTTGATAATCTGTTCCTTTGATTTAAGAATGTATTCGGGATCGAGCTTTTTTAGTTTTGCAATTGAAGTCTTAGTGGCTACTTGTAGTTCTGGCTCTGTTAAGCCTTGACATGCTCGAATCAGAGACTCTTTTTCTTCTTTACTATACTTAGATTTAACTAGCCCTTCGTTTGCTGTTCCCTTGTATCGTTCTGCAATGATTTCTGTGACTCTAATGCTTCCAGTAATATATTTCTCTAAGTCTTCTCGAGACATGAGATTGTATTCGACTACAACTATATCTTTGTCTAAGGTGAGAGGTAGGTTTGCTCCACCTTGACTACCGGAATAACCAATTTCTGGGGCGACAACAATAATTGTTTTCTTTTTTAGTCTAGATATGGTATCTCTTAGCTGTCGTTGAATTCCAGCCGCTGCCATTGGAACATGCATATCTCTCATGAGATAGACACTATGATATGGAGGATTTTTAGTATTATTTGCATTATCATTAACAATTTCTTGTAATGCACGAATTGGATTAGGCGTATCTTTTAATGTACCAGTAGCATGCTCCGTTGTTGCATGTACGTCAAAATCTATTAGACCTTCGTAAGATGACCAAAGCCAAAGTTTTGTTGAGCTTGTATCATCTGACATGTTTTTAATTACATTCTCATACAAGTCCTCGATGAATCGCTTTTCTTCAGAGGTCACAACATAGATTAATTTTACACGAGCGTTCAACAGGTTTTGTATTTGCCTCATACTTTCTGAAGCAGGAACTTTTTGAGAATTATCTGACATTGAATTTCCTTCAGTTTTTGAATTAGTCTTTGCTTTTTTTACTGTCATTTTTAGATTCCTTCATATTTCTCTTGATTACATAAACGGTTGCAGCCATGTATTTAAATGATTGATATATTAAATACGTAGCTACAGTTTCTTTAAATACTTTAGTTATTGGCAATTTAAGTATTTTCTTTATAAGAAGTTTCATTCTAATGTTGCCTTTTCTACTCCAAATACTTCAACAGCTTTAATTATTGCTTCAACATCTTTTACAGTAATATATTTATCTGCTTTAATTGGAGGTTTTTTCTGATTGTAAATACATAAAACTTTTCCATCTGAAAGCTTAAGATTTATATATTTCCAGTCTTCTTTAGAAATATCTTTATTTTTAAGAGTTTTATTCTTCTTCTCTTGTCGAGTATGTTTAATTGTTTCAGCTGCATTTTGTAATAAGTTCCATGATTTTACACGTATTTCTGCATTTTCTTGAGTTAAAGTCAATTTTGTTAGAGGTGGAAATATATATGTATTTGGTGTATGTTTTGCAGCCAGCCTACCACTTATATCTCCGAATGCAATTGCAATATCATCTTCATTATAAGAGTTTGGTTCAGTTGTTTTCAGGTCAATTATTTTATAGCTTGTAATCTCTACAGCCTTCATCATATTTTTTATTAATTTGGAATATTCTTTAGTAATGCCACGAGCATAGACGTAGATTCCAGACATTTGATTCTCCTTTATACAATAATGTCTAGCATTTCTTCTGCTCTCTTATAGTAAAACTGAGAAACTTCTTCTGTAATATAAAATTTTTCAGAGTATGGTAGGCAGATTTTACCGTTATACATATTCTCTTTCTTTCTATATGGTGCTTTATTTGTTACTCTGTATAGGATAGCATTGCTCAGATTAAAACTCTTTATATTTTCTCTAATTAGTTTTGTGAATATATTATTTCTTGCCGGAGGAACATGTCCAAGATAGTACAAATATTTAGCCCTGTTTTTCTTTGAGAGCTTTTCTAATAGACTTATCTGGTCTCTATCTTCCCTGTTTGTCTGGCTTAAAAGTTTTCTATTTGTAAAAAGATATATAAGTATTGGATAACGATTATATTTGTTACTAGTCAAGTTTGTAGAATCACAGAACAGCCCTATCGTTGAACCTTCTGGTAAAAGGTTTCTTACATTTTCTTTTGGCACTAGGTTTTTACCTTCTTGAATATACTGTTTTTCATTTTTGACAAGCTTATAAATAGCCTTCCATATCTTTTGGTTCTGCGTATAATAATATGACCAAAATTCCAGCGCAGCTCCGGTATTTTTAATTCCTTGAGAATTTAACTTAAATGGTGAATATAAATTATAAGGGGTAGTCTTCTCCATTGCTTAGTCCCTTTGCTAGTAATTGAATAAATAGCTGTCTATTTTTTTCTGATAACTCGATAATTTCTTGATATTCAGCTTCTGAAAGTTGAATTGCTTTACCTTGAATCTTCATATTATGACTTTTTAGCAAGTTATGAAGAGCAAAGCCTACTATCATAGAGAACAGAATAGTTGATCTAATGAATTCTAAAGATAGGATTAAATTGGCCTCTGATTCTCCAATTATTTCTTTTGTAGCTTCTGACATTGCATTGCACATTAATGGCATAACTTGATTTCTAATAGGGCTCTCATTGTTATTTAAATTTTCTGAGACATATCTTGCTAGCCTTGAGACTAATTCGTCTATATTTGTAGGATTATTTTCATTTTCATCAATCGAATTCTGCTCTGAAATTTTTTTCTGAATTTCAGTCTTTATAGGCACAATTTCATCGGAGTTATCATTTAGGATTGCATCTGCTAGCTGTATCTTTAAATTATCTATTTCCTTCTGTAGTTCAGCCTTTATATCTACATATAGCTCTACATATAGTTTTTGCCTTTTCTCTTTATCTATAATTGCAAAATCGTTTGAATTCATATTTTCTCCTAATGTACTTTTACGCCATTTAGCTCTTGTGCTGCGTTATTTGCTAATTTTAGTCCATGTGTAGAATTTCTAGGAAACCATTTTATTTCTATACTGCTAAATCCATGTTTTTTCAGTGATTCTAGCTCTTCCTTTATTATTTTAATTCTTCTAGCAAGCTTGGGTTCATTTGTCCCACATTCGCCGGATATCTGCTTTACTACTAATTGGCTATCTGTATGTATTTCAATAGGATACTCTTTCGTTGTAGTCATATTATATTCAATATGTTTAATGCCTTCCCAAAGAGCATCATATTCTGCCTCGTTATTCGTTGAGGCTTTTGGAAGATGTCGGCTAAGAATTAAAGTATCTTTGTCTGGGGCTTCAATCACTATTCCAGAAGTACAAGTACCACCTGGATTTTTAGTTATTGAGGCATCACAGGAAATAATGACTTTGTCATTATAATTAGTATCTACTTTTTCTTTCTCTGGCTCGCATACATTTATTTCGTTTGTGCTATTAAGACCGCTCTCTGCAATCTTATTAATTTCATTTAAGTGATATATTGTACTTACATGAGGGTCAAATGTTTTATCTGCCAATAAAGAATTAATATAATGATTTATATTCTCTAGCGCCTTAATAGATTTAGACATTTTCTCTCCTGTTTAATTCCAAAGTGAGGTAAAAATATTACCTAAAGCTTTAGTTCCCTTCTTTACTATTTTCTGGTCTTTCTTACTATCACGCCATTTACAATCTGTATTAGCAATTAAAAACATTGCTTCTTCTGCATCTTTTAGAATTTGTACAAATTTTTTACGATGCTCATCGTTAGTTTGATAGTCTTCGATTTGTCTAAACGCTCGTAGCCGTGGATAAATGAATTGAGCTAGAGTTATGTCTAATGACCATAATTCGTCATGTGAGAATCCATCAAACAACCATTCTGCCCACATACCTAGGCATCTCCAGGCTCCTTTAAAATTTCCTTCTTTCAAGAAAGCAAAGATGGAATTTCTATAGGGCCACGAATTGTGACCCTTAAAGGTTCCAATAAATCTCATTTCTAGTACCTCGATTATAATTAATTAATTGTTTATTTTAGTTCCAGCCTAGTATTCGTGGGATTGACGATTCTAATAGGATAGATAATACTTTTATTTCTTGGCATGTAAGCGGAATCATTACATTAAGTGCTTCAGAATTTCCCTTTTCTAGTTGTTCCAGTTTAATAAAATAAGTGGGAAGTCCATTATTATCTGTTTGTTTACCCTTCCAGAGGCTTAGTCTTTTTACTCTCAGTCCTCTATTATTATTCTGAATGTTTGGGTCGTGAGTAATATTAAAGGTTCCTATTTTAAATCCAACAAGAATTTCGCTAATATCATCGATACCGAGAGCAATTACTACTTTTTTCCCCTCTTTAAAACCATATTGTCTTTCTCCTGTTGAAGGGGCTGCCTCAACAAAAACGCAGCCTTTCGGTCTATATTCTCCTGTTTCTTTATCTTTTAATGAATATGCTGGAGCTACTTTAAATTGAAATGCACCTTTAGTCTTGTGTATCTCGTATTTAATCGGCCTTTCCATCTTTTTCCTCATCTTTCTTTTTCTCTTCTTCCAAGACTTTAATCCAACCTAGTATGTCACAACCCATACATATTAATGCATTTCCAATAGTCTGTCTACCTTTGTATTGCTCATAAATTTCTGCAGTAATAGTTTCTTTAATCCCCTCTATTGATGCACCAGCGTCTACAACAAGGCGTCCGACAACATATATTATTTCTTCTATATTTAGCTCAGAATCGTTTAGAAGTTCTAGGATTTCTGTTTCTATTCGCTCGCAAATTCCTTTTTTGTCCATTTTTTCTCCATGAATTCTTCTTTTTCTCTTCTACTTTAAATGATTTACCATTTGGAAATATTTCTCGTGCAGGCATATGTTTTCCACATACTATGCATTCCCATTCGTCTTGTAAATATATTCCCTTTCTTACAAGCACAAATGCCATTTCTCCTCTACATTTTCTACATCTTGGTTTTTCGCCTAGTTCACGTAGTCTAAACTCTGTCTTATCATGTTTATTTTTATTTGACATGTATCCTCCTATATTAGAAGGATACTATATGTGTAATTTTAAGTCTAGATTTACCCGTATCTCCAGTTAAGAAACCGAGTATTGGCTAAGGCTTTATCTCCGAAAGTATTTACTAACTCTTTTATTGCCCAATACATCCAACACTTATCACAGCTACATCTTGGTACAGACTTTGCTTTATATCTTTGATGGATATAGCATCCTGGTTTTATTTTAGGTCTTTTGTATTGTAACATTTACTTATCTTTCATTCTGTTGCTGATTTTTGTATAATAATCAATAAGATTGTTGTGTTGTATTAGGTTAATTGACTTAATATACCTTAACATTCCTTCTAGTTCTTTTGGCATTTCTGTTTTTTGACGAGCTAAATTATATAATTGCATTCGAATACTTCTTCTTAATTTTCTTGGAATACTTCTTTTTTCATTAACAGTTATACCTAAAACGTTCTGTCTCTGATGAGGCATCATAATTTTTGTTTTTCTATTATTTAAAAGAAGTCCTTCGTTTCTTAAGATTTTCCTAATTTCTTCAATTAGATATCCGGGATGCTTATTTCCTGAGAATGTCATATCATCTGCATATCTAGTATAAGTATATCCTTCTGCAGCTTCTGTTATTGCTTGGTCTATCTCGTACATAACAATATTTGATAAAAAGGGACTCGTTGGGGCTCCTTGTGGAAGGCGAGCTTTATTCGTACATATTATAGCTATTTCTTCTGTTGATAGCGGAGAATTTATAAGCTCAATTTTATTAAGGGTAGATTTAACCGCGTCTATATTAATTGAAAAGAAAAAGTCTTGAACATCTAAGTTCATTACATATTTCTTATTTATATGCAGCTTAGCTGCTCGTGCGGTTCCATATTCTCTTCTAAATCCTTGGCATTGTGAATGACATAGGCTTGAATAGTACGGATATAATATGTAATTAAGGATAGCTTTTTGAATAATCTTTAGAGTTGGATTAGGTACGCTTATTAGGCGATGTTTACCATTTTTATGACGAATAGTGTAATTTTTATAGGTTAAATTATTAAGAATTTGCGTTGGTTCTGCAAACAGCATTCTAATATTTTCACTAATTTCTACAATTCTTATTTCTTTCATTTTTTCACCTTAAAGCACAGAGCCCTGTACCGCGAATTTAGTTGTTCTTCTGTCGCGAATGCACAAAAACTTAGTTTTTTTTGTGCATGATCTTTAAAGTTCTTTTAAAGATCTATTAACTAAAACTGAAGGGTGAAACCCCAGTTTTAGTTATATATTTAGTTCTTATCCTGACGTATTCATCAGAACGGTGATTTTTTTTTTAAACTGGTCTTACTTTAGCAGCCTGCAGACCTTTTTCTCCTTCTACGACTTCATAGGTAACTTCTTGGCCTTCTTTGAGAGTCTTATAGCCTTCTGTCTCGATGGCAGAGAAATGGACAAATAAGTCTTTGTCGTCATTTAAAATAAATCCGAAACCCTTGCGATTATTAAACCATTTAACTTTACCTGTTTTTCTGTCTGACATTAATAGTCCTCCTTAGTTCGTTTTTTAATATGACATTATGTAATACTCAGGTTTTACCTGAATTTGTTTTCCATATCTCAATATTTAAAATGAGATATGCGATCAATTATCAAATTAGTAGTTTCAAACACACACATGACGCTCTCATCACATGCAATCCAGTCAAAAATTATGACTGGCACTAAAGCCGATGACAGGAATCGAACCCGTAACCTGCTGAGTACAAATCAGCTGCTCTACCACAATTGAGCTACATCGGCACATATATAAAATTACCTTTTATTTTTCTTACGTGGCCTGCCACGCTTTTTCTTTTGTTTTACTATTTCTTTAGATTCTTGTTGTTCAGTGGAGAGATTGTCCTTGGATATTGAACTATCTTGTTCTTTCTGTAGTTTTTCTTTTCTTTCTTCTTTTATAACTTTCTCGACACACTCATTAGGATTATTTGTTAAATCAATTGTCTTGATTTCTTTTGTTTCTTTATCTTTATGCAGTACAACGACTTTTCTATCTTCGTAAAGACCTACATGTACAACATGTAAGGTGCCATTTTCTACTTCTTTAAGAAGCTGTAGATAATTTCTTTTTAAATCAGAGTCCATTTCTTAAGCTCCCGATATTTAATATCTTATTTATTATAGAGACTAATCATAGTAAGAAAATTTATCATTTTTTTCTTACTAGTTTGTTTTATTATTAAGCTGATGTATTTGTTATTATTATCTATTGACGCAAAGCCATCTATCTATAATTTCTGGTTCCTTTGTTCTTATAACTAATCCTTGTTCGGGCTCTAGTTTAATAGCAATGCGATATGGGTCGGTATTAGGAAACTGATTTCTAATTTCATCTTCTATCGCAAGTGTGGCAAATCCAATACCTGGTAGACTTTGAGTATATATATCTAAATCTTTTATTCCAATTAACCAAGATTTTCCATTTACTGCATCGGAAATTCTAGTAGTTATTCCAATATCTGAAACCATAGCTGTTGCTACTTCTATATTATCTAATGTATAACCCGGGAATTGCTTAAGTAACTTTCTTTGCTTTACTATTCTACCTACTTTACAAATTAGTAAAAATAGTAACATACTAGTTAATATTATAGCTGGACTAAGTACTATAAGTAATAGCGTATTAACATACATTCTATTTCTTCCTTATCTTCTCTCTAATTTTTTGCTGCAGATACTTAATTTCATATTTACGCTTTCTTCCTTCTTTTCTTAACCAGTTAATTCCTCTTTTCTTTAAAACTTCAATAAGCTTATTTATTCTTTTTTCTTGTTTATCTTCTAATTTCTTCATCTTTTTTTCTTGTATTTTTGCACGCTTTTCCTTAAGTTTCTTTGTTTTAAGTTCTGCTGAACCACGATCCTTTTTAACTGCAGAATTTTTATTTTTAGCCATTAAGTAATTCCTTATTTTCATTGATTATATAAGTTTACTATTAATATTTTATATTCTTAGATTTCTAAATAAAGAAAAGTTTATATATAAGAATACCAACTATTGCTAAAATTGATGTAAATATAGTAATTACATACTTTATGTCTTCTGAATCTATATACATATATTTATCTCCCACCAACTAAGCTAATTTCTCTGTTTTTAAAATTTCAATTTTAACTGCAGAATTTTTATTTTTGCTATTGAATAATTCCTTGTTTATTAATTATATAAACTTACCATAGCCTGTATTTTCTAATAATTCGTTTCTGTCATGTTCGGTCATTTCCTCCCAGATATAATCCATTACGTCTCGAATAACATCTGCGGCTTTTGAATCGTTGTACCCAAGGTCGCCAAGTCTATCTAGTTCTCGCCATAGGATTATATATTTTTCTTTCGCAGTCAAGGGATATTTTATCTTTCACTAGTTAAATTAGTTTCTTTAATCTTGAAATTTTCTATTGTTTCATCAGGAATTGCTGTACCAGATTTCATGCAAACTTGACCTGCTAATTTATTTGAAATAAGTACTGCTTCTTCGGGCTTAAAGCCGTTACATAAAGCAACAGCAAACGATGCTACAACAGTATCTCCGGCACCAGTTACATCTATTATTCTATCTCTATTTGTTGGGGGAATAGATATTTGCTCCTCATCATTCATATGTAATTCTATTCCTTCATGACCCTTAGTAAGAAGTAATCCATCTAAGTTCATATTATGTACAAAATCTAGTGGATTAGTATTACCGGCCATCATAAAATATTCTTTCTGGTTTGGTGTAATATAAGAAGCTCCTTGGAATATTGAAATATCTCGTCGCCTTGTGTCTACAAAACTTAGCGCTCTATTTGCTCTACACCATGTAATTACTAATTTTGCTATTGTAGGTGTTATAATTCCTTTACAATAATCACTAAGAATTACTGCATTGGGCTTTATAGTCTCAAGAGCTTGCTCAATTGTAGTAGGCAATATTCTTTGTGTTAAAACATTTATAGCTTGTTCATTATCTACTCTTAGCAGCTGATATCCTGTTTTAACATCAATGTATCTTAACTTAATATTTTGCATATCATCGTTAAGATGCTTGCCATATTTAAAGGTTATTCCAGCAGCTAAGCTACATGTTCTATGGCTCGTTATTCCAATAGCAGCCACTTCATCTGCTAACGGGTCAACAGCTCTAATATTCCTTGCTACATTTCCTGCGCCACCTACTACTTCTTTATTATATAAAGTCTGAATCACTGGTATTGGGGCTTCTGGTGAAATTCTATCTACTGTTCCGTAGATAGTCTTATCTATCATTATATCACCGATAATAACGTATTTCATTAATCTCCTTTCTTTACTCGAAAGGAGTCTTCATCATAATGTTTTGTAGAAAATTCTACTATTCTTGCAACTCCTGTACCGTTGTTATAAAAACTATGCACTAGTCCTTGTGTAATTTCTACCGCATCTCCTGGATATAGTTGGATATTCTGTTCTGAACCATCTTTGTGTATTAAGCTTAATTCGATAGCTCCTTCCACTAAAAAAAATGTTTCATGTTTCTCTACGTGAAAATGGAGACTACATTTTTTATTAGGATTTACAATAAGAATTTTTCCACAATACTTATCATCATTCCATATCCAGTATTCCCAGCCCCAACCTTTTTTAATAATTGGATAATCTATTTTATCTGTTCGGAAGTATGGGTCCTCTTTCTTTGATTGAGTCTTTTCCATAAGTTTTCCCCGCAGCGGTTACTATTACATGTCTCTTTACATTATAAGGTTCAAAATAAGTTTTTGCACGTTTTTTTAGTAATTCAATCAATTCATTCTCTGAAATAGGAGTGTAATTATGCAATTCCACACTTAAATTTAGTGATTTACCAGTCCATAGTCTTCCCTGTGGTACACCTCTTTCATCAGGACAATAATTATTATGAATATGGCCACTTATGATAAAATCCCACGGATTATAGTCTATATTATTGTCATTATCATTAAATGGGTCAAGCCTTTCTGTCCTCATCCATTCTGGATAGCCTGGCTTATGGTTAAGTAGACACTTGTAATTGCCTAGTTTTATTGCCATTCTCTCTGTCCATGAGGGCATTTTCCTTATAAGTTTCTTCTTATCATGGTTTCCCTTTATAAGAATTATATTACCCTTTAAACGGCTTATAATAGGGCTAGGATCAGTTGTTCTTGGAGAGCATATATCTCCTATGTGATATATTAAATCATCATCTCCTACGGTTTTGTTCCAGCTCTCAATCATAGTCTCATTCATATCATAGATATCTTTAAAATGATGGCTGCGACAGAACTTGATTATATTTTCATGATTCCAGTGGGTATCACTTATAAACCATCGTTTCATTTACTTTTCCCATTTTAAGCCTGGATTATTATAGGGTGTAAAATAGATGCCATGGTCATTGGTGAATGCTAGGAATTTACCTCCAAATTTATAAAATTCTTTACGTGGAACTACCATAACTACTGTTTTCTCTTGCATTTGTTCTTCTGCAAGTATCTTATGATTACAAGAGCTTGATATTTTAAAGTCAGAGTTCCACATTGTTACCGGGACCAATACAAGCTTTACATTTTGTATATTTGCACCAGTAATATTTGAGTGTTTATAATCATTTCCCTTTACGAGGAATACTTCATTGTTATCAGCTATATAATCATTGAGATCTTTTTCTATTTGTTCCTCAAATGATATGGGTACTATTCGGGATGTAGGATATAAGCATCTAAGGTCCATATATCTTTTCTTATAATGTATTGTAAACTTTTTAGGTTTATTTTTTCTTATCCAACTATCTGTATTAAGACCTATTACTAATTGACCATTTTCGCCTGCAAGATGATGGCAGTAATTTAGCAAATCTATATGGCCTATATGGATAGGACTAAAGCATCCATTAGTATATACAATCCTCATTCATAATTCTCCTGGAGAAATTTCTTTATTACTGTATAGCTTACTCCTGCGGATTGGTAATCTGGCCATATAACATTCATTATACCGATTAGCTCAAAATCTTCATTAAATATTCCGGCACCAGAGATACCTGGTAAAGCAATAATATTATATCTGGTCATCTGAGCTTTTGGAAAAACAGATACTTTCTGTAATTCTTTTGAAATTATTCCTTTATGTAAAATCCATTGGTGAAATGACGATCCTCCCATACAATAAACTGTATCTCCTAATTTTGGATGTTTTTTAGCGAGTTTTATTACTTTAGTTTTTGTATGTATGCTTGTTGTTGTATTTATTATAGCAATATCTTGCTCTTGATCAACTTTTTCTTTAGTTCCCATTGTAAATGTTTTATCATAGAATTTTATTATAAAAAAGTTACTTCTTCTGACACAATGTCCTGCTGTAAGAATTTTTACTTTTTTTAGTCCTTCTTCCTGTTTTGAGCTAATTATTACTCCGGAGCATTTGCCTCTTTTTCCTCCTATTTTTGCTGCCTCTATAATACTAACGCTTGTATCTAGTAAATAATTGAAATTATTATGAAGACATCCAGTAAATGAGAAGATAATTAAAGCAGAGAGTATAAGCGTTTTTTTCATATTAATCACTCCTAGGTTTCTTGAATCCTATAGTAAGTTTTAAGTTTACTATGTTTAAACTTTATATATTTTTCCTCATAAAGTGCTGGATTAAGTTGTTCTAGGAGAAAATCTGCACAGTTCCAGGCTCTTACTTCTGCCTCAAGTTCCCAAAAACTATTTGGTCTGTTGAGTAAGCGTTTTTTAATACTTTTGGAACAGTTCATGTAGCTTATGACATGTCCTAATTCATGAGCAAGAGTCCAAAGTTTAGTACGCGGCTTGAGATTTGATGTAATAGAAATAATGGTTGGTTCGTTATCTTGGAACTCTGTAAAACTTTCACCTTTACAAAATTGAACCTGAACCTCAAGAAGATTAGCTAATCTAATTAATTCCTTAAGGCCAGATTCAATTGTAGTAGTTTTTCTACAGAATTTAATCGGCAGCATAATACCGATTTTACCAAGAGTATTAGTCTCCGTCTACTTCGGCGTAATCAGGAAGGGGAACATAATATTCGTCTTTAAATGACTGGCTTTCTTTTTCTCCTAATGCAAGAGCTAGCTTGTCGGATACTTCAGCACATTTTGTGCCAGTAATTTCAGTATTTTCGATAGTTACGTTACCATCTTGGTCAATAATTACTTGTACTCGTGCCATAATAACCTCCTATTATAGCAATGGATTTTCGGCAGAGACGTAAATCTTGCCATCGGTACTTCGTTCTACATTTTCAATGAAATATCCTTGCATCTGTAGTTCTTCTTCTACTGAAACAAGACTATATTCTTGAGAAAGTGTCTTTAACCATGTTCCTTCCATATGGCCATGTTGCCCTCTCATACCGCCGGTGCGTTCGTTATAGTCACCAACGATTGCTTGAACGCTTCCATCTGCTTGCTGTAGAAATCCAATATCATTGTAGGCATGAGGTCCTAGATGTTTTCTCCTAATGATAAGATGGGCTTCGTTATTGTTATTGTGATATCCATTTAGCTTCGCTGGCTTATCATGTACTTCGATTTTTTCTTCAGCCCATCCCATAGCTACTAAGGCTTTCTTAACTTTGTTGAGGTCTTTAAGTACTGTTTTTACTTTAGTAAAAGCACTCATTTATTTCTCCTTTAATGTTTATTTTTTATAATTCCACGTCTTTAAATCTTTTAATAACCATCTTGGCAATCTACCTTTTAAGTTTTCTTTATTCTTGTCTCTTTCAGCTAGCGTAAATAATCCATCAAAAAAAGCCTCATTAATTGCTTCGGACATTCTTACATCTAATCTAAGTTTGATTGTAACAGATGTTTTATCTTTACTCAATCTTCCTTCAGCAATTGTTTTTGCTTTCTTTTTATTAAATTCTCTTTCTCTGGGTGAGCAAAATGCATATCCAAGCTTAATCATCATATGTTCTTTATCTAAATCAGCTGCTGCAACAACTCCTCTATTGTCATATGAGCATCTAATATATTTGTAAATACGTTTCATTTTAGTCTCCTAATTGATAATTATGTCTTCATACTCGTCTGCGTTTACAACTACTTTATCTAATGAGTATTTGTTTCCTCTATAAGTTAATGTATTTTTCTTTTCTTTTACTATAGATATTTCTTCCAGTTCAGTAGATTCTTCCCATTCAATAGTCTTGTCGTGTAAACAACACATTGTTAGTTCTTCTTGCTTGTCAATTTGAACTACTGCTGCAAAAGAGTCTTCAGTTTTATAAAGACAGTCTTCTGCATACTTACAGTATACGCAATTATATACATCAATAATAATTACATTACTGGTCTCTAGTTTCTTTGCAACATAACGTTTTACTAGATCTACTGATCCGTCTAGTTGCATTTCTTCGCTTATTTTCGTGATTCGGGAACCCCGTTTTGGTTTTCTCATTATAGTCCTACTGTTGCCTGTTTTACTGGAATTTCTTCTTCCTTGATTTTTACTTCTTCTTCGCCCTCAATTACTTTTCTGGCTTGAATTGCGGGAAAATCATATATATACTTCCACTCGCGAATAGCGTAGTGGCCATGCAAATATTCAATTACTTTTACCTTAATCCTGTCACAATTAACCTCTACAACTTCTCCGGTAATAAATTTTTCTCCAAATTTAACTTTATCACCGACATTTAATTTTCTACCATTATAGTCTTTACATTCAATGGTCATTTTGAATTTTCTCCTTGCCTTACCAGGCTAAGTAAAATTTAATGATAATCGGTTTTATTTCCTTTAGATAATAGATAGACATCTGATATTCTTTTAAGGATTAATCTACCTACATTAGGATGAAAGCTTTCAGTAGTGGGTTTTACTACGAATCCTTCTCGATGATGATTTGCATTGGGCATAATGGACTTTCCGTCGGCATATTTACTGATTAAACCATCTGACCAGGGTCCAATATATAGTTCAGGAACGTGATGTAAATTAAGTGATTTACATATTCGCTTTACTTCGGCCCAAGGCAAATATGACATTTGTCCATATTCATTAGTCCATAGGATATCAAAGATAGCTAGTCTTATTTCGCCAGGATTTGTTCCGTAAGCTAGCTCTTGGATGCCAAATCCATATATCTCGCCATAGAATATAAATCCATTCCATTCTGGACCTAATTTATCTAGCCCTGCTTCTTTAGCGGCCCGCCAATAAATTTTATCTTCGTGCCATTTAGTCACATTATGCGAACCAACTATAAATTGCCATTGTGGTTTTTTACCAGTAAGTTTATACCAAAGTTCTTTATACCATGGGTATTTGAAATCTCCTATATGAACAGTTCCAGCTCTAAAATTGGTGCCATGAATTTTTTCTGTTAATACAACTTCTTGATTTTCCATAGCATTTTTATGATATTTATGATTTGAAATCTTTGTATATTTCGGAAATTTATCATTTACAAAAGAGATAAATTTTCTCATTTTCCTAGGTGTTTTTACGTAAGGCTGCTCTCTATACCACTTAGGATTAGGAGGTTCATACTTTTTAATACCAAGCTCATCTGTTACGTCTTCTCCTAATTGATGGCTTGGTTCTGGTCTTATGATTAGCCCTTGACTAACAGCACCCCGGATCTTAATAGATTTAATACGATTATTGGACAATTTTATTTTGCTATTGGCTAGATATTTCTGGATGAATTCATTAGGCACCACACTGTCGATAGGAATATATATACCTAAATCGCCAGTTACAAATTCACCTTTTCCTACTACTACAAACCAATCCGTACCAATTGGCTGAGCTATTTCTAGCCTGTCAGCATTATTATGTGGAAATATTTCCAGTTCAACTACTTCTGCTCTATGGTCCTTCATCTATCTTCCCTTTTCTTAGCATTTAATAAAAAATTCTGGCAATTCACGATTCCATGATAAAGATAAATCACCTGTTGGAAGTAACTTGATACTGTTAATTTTCTTTTCGTTAAGTACTTTCTTCATCATCTGACCGCGATGGTTGTAATTCATTATAATTGGAACAGGCAATGGAATAATTGAATATTCAACAAATCCAAGTGTTTCTGGATTTCTAATAATGTTATGTGTATTGTTAAATATATTCTCGAATCCTTTCCAGAGGCTTTCATATCTTTCTTCTGATAAGGTATTCTCTAGATTAAATTTTGTTACTTCGTTAATTGTACTGAAATTATCGGTTTTAATAAGTGGGCTAAATTTTATACTATTGCATAACGGGGAAATCTTTTCGTAAAAACTTAGCATTTCTAGTATGCTATCGTTATTATCTTTGAAAACATTATTATTGATTCGAACTAATACATTATTTTCCCTAGCAATATTATATACTTCTTTAAGCTTCAGTAAAGTTTTGTTCGTTTGCGAAATCTCCATCCGTTTCTCTGGAGAAGTAGACATATAAGATATATTTATATGTGTTATCCCTGAACGACATAACTCTTTAGTAAACTTAAGATTGTTAAGTCGTATTCCGTTTGTTGTTATACAGACCTTTCTAAGGCCAAGGGATGAACAATAATTTGCAATATCAAATAAGTCTTTACTTATTGTAGGTTCTCCTCCTAAGAGAAGAACTTCATGTACATTTAAATTGTCAACTGCATATTTTATTTTCTGCTTGAAAATTAATGGATTACAGTCAATTCTATTATGCATAAGATTTGCTACACAAAATTTGCAACGCGAGTTACACTTATCGGTAAGAATAATGTCTAAATATGGAGAGTCATGAAGGTAGTAAGAGATATTATTTACAATTCTTTTTTGATGATATCTCGGTATATGAAATATTTCGTAGTCGCTTAAGTTCATTATTCTCTCTCTTTAGTTTTATTATTTTACCTTTTAAAGAATCTATCTCTCTTAAGGCTCTATCTAATTTAGTCCTAGTATTTTCAATAAGCTTCATTTTGTTTTCCTCTCAAATGTATTCCATAAATAGCGCACAGGTTTTATAGATAATTCAGCTATTTTAGAACTGTCAAGTATAATTGAGAGAAGTATTAGCGGTGATAAGATAACAAATAAAAACATACATATAGGCCGAATAGGCTGAAGCTTTTCTTTACATCTAAAAACCTCTATTATTTCAGCAAGATATAGCGAAATAAGTATTATCGCTAGAGTAATTGGTATTCCATATAGAAAACCTACGTGGAATTGCCTAGTTTCTTCTATTGTCATTATTATCTCTGTTTTCTTTAGTTCTCTTTTTTATAATTTTGTAGAATGGTATTGATAGATAGGGAATACTTTTTAGGAGCAGAACTGACAGTCCTACTAAGAAGATTAGGGGCCAAAATATTATTATGAGGCAAGAGATAGTGGTGTCAAAATCCCAATTTTCTTCATATGTAGCCTTAAGATATCCAGTTATAATTCCGCCTATTAAAGCATAGCAACATAATACTAAAAATATTGTAAACATTTATTCTCCAAATATTTATACGCCTCCTCTAGGGCTTGAACCTAGAACCCTTTGATTAACAGTCAAACGCTCTTGCCAATTGAGCTAAGGAGACTTATTTCTACTAAATTAATACTTAATTTATTTTTATAGTAGAAGATTTTGATTCTTCCTTCTTGGGTATAGTTATAGTAAGGATTCCATTTTTATAAACGGCTTCTGAGTCTTTTATTGCCCATGCAGAATAAACGTCGCGCCAACTTCGTTTAAATGTATGATTTGCAAAAAAATTCTTGTCATCTGTGACTTCTTCGCCTTTAATAATCAGCATGTCGTCTTGAACTTCTATAGATAGATTCTCTTTTGGGTAACCTGTTAGAGCAAGCTGTATTATAAGATTATTATCTATTTCTTCCATTTTTGTTACAGGATATTCATTACTTGAATAGTAAATACTACGTTCAAATAGTTCATCAAAATCTTTTAGGTTAAATAATGTTTTCATGATATCTACTCCTTAATTAGCAAGGTTATTATAATTGTGCCCACATCGACTACGAATTATAATCTAAACATTTTATTTTGCATGTCAAGGAAATATTTTTATTTTACCACCAAGCATAATAATAATAACAACTTGCGCTATCCCATCTATCTAGTAATCTTAGAAGTTGTTCTTTTGTATATTCTAGATCTCCCCAATAATTATTATCATATTCTGTAGTCCCGAAAAAGAATCCACTCATAGTAGGAAGCTTGGTGCTTGCTAGTTCCAGTTCGCGTTTGGTAAGAACTTCTTCTACGGTTTCAAGTAGTTCGGTAACTAATTCTTTTGTTATTGGATAAGACTTACAGTTCTCGAGTTCTTCTTCCTTGGAAGCCAACTTCCGTTCAAACCATCCATGTATTGCATTGGCTTTACGCCAATAAATTTCTTCATGGTCTGCGTCTCTTTTTATATACATATCAAGTCCCATATTGTTCTCCTTAGTAGGGTTTACCATAGTGTGGGTCATCTTTTTCTAATCTTTTTTCACATTCATTTACATATTTATCGACCTCATCATAGATATAATCTGCATTTTCGCCTTTTGTACTATAGTAAAAGCGTAAGGTTCCAAATTTATCTTTTATTTGGTCAATTTCAATATCTACATCCATTTCTTCAGGCTTATCGCTAAAATATAACATACCAGCCCCATCAACTATCCATCTTTCTCTAAGTTTCTGGACTAATTCTTTTATTGCCGGAACCCATTCCTCAGGTATTTCCGACCATCCGATAGATCTTTTACAGTCTAATTCTTTTTGAAGCTCTTCCATTCCTACAATTCTTGTAGGTTCTTCTCCTTCTTTACATAAATGTCTCCATCTGGGCATATTGCCTCCTTGTATTTTTTTTACCAGGGTAATAAACCTATTCTTATCCGACACATCTCCCAGTGAGTTAATCTGCGCCAAGCTCCTGAAATTACTTTTTCAGATTCTGAATTTGATGTTGTTACGAATCCTTCAAATATCTGTAGCCCCATAAAGTCAGCGCATGGCAAATTATGTTGTTTAATATTCCATCCCTTAGCCCAAACCTCTTCACTTAATATTCCATCATGTATAAGTATTGGTCCATTATCTAGTTCTGGACGGACGAAGGCAAGAAGCCTTCCTATATTTTCTTTACTCATTTGATTTGTTCCTTACTTCTAGTACTGCATGTAGAATATTGTTATATTTCTTTACCATGCTTTTATGAGCCTACAGAGTAAAAAAATATAATGCCCTGTTTAGTAAATTCTTTTATTTGTACGTTGTACTCAGTTATCGGGCGACTGTCAACGTATATGAGATAAAAATAATTTTTATGATATCTATAGCATTATCTTAAAATCTGATGAATTAAGCCTGATGGTTATCGCAGCAATATTAAATTGCTGCGATAACCCAATACACTTCTTTATGAATATAGCAACTTCATTGCTATAGGTTCTTATATTTTTAATTTCATTCATTAATTGTAATTTAGATATATTTGTTACAAAAGATATCTCACCTATATATATATTATCTTTTGATTTTATATAGACGATAACACCGTCTTTCCATGTAACAATATGGCATTTATATACCATATAAGTCTTGCTCCTATTACTTTATTTTATATAGATATGAAACTATTAGGAAAATAGTTCTTGCATTACCTTATATGCTTGTCGAGCGCCGTTAATAGCTCGATGTGGTCTTGGTTCAGGAATAATACCAAGGTCTCTGGAGATATCATCCAATGACCCGCTTTTACCTGTCTTTGCCCAATAAATAGAATGGATATCTAACACGCGATATCCAAACGGCCAAGGATAATTTTCAGTATTATTTAATAGGTTTTCAGTATTGTTTAATAAATCTGATAAATAATATAACCAATCGTATTCGAATCTGGCATTGTGTGCTACTAACATAGGTGCATCTGTAATTCCTTTAACCCAATTAAAAAAGTGTTCGGCAGCCTCTTGTTGTGTTGGAAGAGACTTGTCAAACATTTCTTCTTTAGATAATCCATTAATTTTTTGTGCAACAGAACTAATTTCTTGTCCATAATAAAGATGACATCTCATGGAGAATTCTTGGTTAGATTTTGGTGCAACAGCACCTATATCTAATACTCCATGGACTCTGGGAATTAGTCCAGAAGTCTCCAGATCAACAATAATATTGTCCATTATTTACCTCAGGTATTCTCCCTTCTCCGGAAGAAGTTGTATATTTATTTCTTTTTTTGGAATTTTAGTAACTTTAAAAATAGTTTTATGTTCCTTTTTATTCTGTTCTTTGCTAACTTCTACTTGATACAAAAACATCCATTCAGGATTACTATATGCAGTATATAAATCAACACGATTATTTTGGAGAGATTCATAATAGTTTTGTGATAATGGAAGATAATACCAAATTCTATTTTCTTCTGTTTCGT
>Ga0180433_10001477_pt1 | contig 39135 bp, 42 predicted proteins | sample SS_ome_8_FD_132980 | JGI IMG/M metagenome (GOLD analysis project Ga0180433, IMG submission 132980) | Hypersaline lake sediment archaeal communities from the Salton Sea, California, USA - SS_1_D_1 metaG | ecosystem: Environmental > Aquatic > Non-marine Saline and Alkaline > Hypersaline >... | reverse complement strand
TTAAATAAATTTTAAGCAAACTCTTTGAAAAATCGCGGGTGAAAGACACAATCCTTTCACTTTTCACCTTTATCCATAAAAAATAAACGTGAGCCAAAGGCCTCACGTTTATTTATTTTATCCAACAAATTGGTTTTCAGTCGAAATTTTCCCAATTGATTTATACTTGTTATATCTTTGTTGAATCAGCTCGTTCTTATCCAGTTTCAACAAGGGTTTAAGCTCGCTTTTCAGCGCTTCATCGATGTAGGCGGCCTGCTGCTCTACATCGCGGTGTGCTCCGCCTCTTACTTCTTTTATAACATGATCTATAATATCCAATTCTTTAAGGTCTGGAGCGGTGATTTTCATTGTTTCTGCCGCTTTTTTCGCGAGTCCTGAATCCTTCCAGAGGATAGCAGCCGCTCCCTCGGGAGAGATCACCGAATAAGTTGAGTTTTCCAGCATCAATAAGCGGTTTGCGACGCCGAGCGCAAGCGCTCCCCCGCTGCCGCCTTCCCCGATGACGATCGAGATGACCGGCACAGAGAGTCCCGCCATTTCAAAAAGATTCTTGGCAATTGCTTCGCTTTGCCCCCGCTCTTCAGCTGCTTTTCCAGGGTATGCTCCTTTTGTATCAATAAAGCAGATGATCGGCCTGTTAAATTTATCGGCCTGCTTCATCAGCCTGAGCGCTTTGCGGTAGCCTTCCGGATGCGGCATTCCGAAGTTGCGGCGGATGTTTTCTTTTGTATCCTTGCCGCGCTGTTGGCCGATCACTGTCACAGGAAGGCCCCGGAACTTGGCAATTCCGCCGACAATCGCTTCATCATCACCGAAATATCGATCTCCGTGGCATTCAAAAAAATCGGTAAAAAGATGTTCGATATAATCGAGCGTTGTCGGACGGTTCGGATGCCTTGCAATCTGGACTCTGTCCCAGGCTTTCAGATTTGTATAAATGTCTTCTTCAAGCCTTTCAAGACGAGCTTCAAGCTTCGTAATTTCAGAGCTTAAATCCATATCGGAATCCTGTGTGAACCTTTTCAATTCGGCGATCTTTTCACGCAGTTCGACCACCGGTTTTTCAAATTCTAATTCTCCAGCCACTCGAGATCACCTCCAGTTTGGTGCATTTTCAAAATGCTGCCGAGCGTTTTTTTCATGTCTGCTCTGTGAACGACGGAATCAAGCTGTCCGTGCTTTAACAGAAATTCCGCAGTCTGAAAATCCTCAGGCAGTTCTTCACGGATGGTTTGTTCGATAATTCTTCTTCCGGCAAAGCCGATCAGCGCGCCCGGCTCGGCAAGGTTGTAATCGCCGAGGGATGCGAAGCTTGCGGATACACCGCCTGTTGTCGGATGTGTCATCACCGAAATGATCAAGCCCTGCTCTTCACTGAACAGCTTTAAAGCGGAGCTTGTTTTAGCCATTTGCATCAAGCTGAGAAGGCCTTCCTGCATTCTCGCACCGCCTGATGCGGTAAAAATAATGAAAGGCACTTTTTCTTCTCTTGCCTTTTCGATCGCCAGCGTAATTTTTTCGCCTACGACAGACCCCATGCTTCCCATTCTGAAAGATGAATCCATCACGGCAACGACTGCCGGAGATCCGTCAACCGTCCCTTTTCCGGTGACAACCGCTTCATTCAGCGATGTTTTTTCCCGGTCTTTTTGCAGTTTCTCAAGGTATCCTGGGAATTCCAGCGGGTTTTCAGACATCATATCCTGATTGAATTCTTCAAAGGAGCCATCGTCCAGCAGGCTTTTTATACGCTGCTTCGCGTTCATTTGAAGATGGTAACCGCAGTTCATGCAGACCCTTAAGTTTTTATCCAGCTCTTTTGTGAGCATGATTTTTTTGCAATCCGGGCATTTTGTCATGATCCCTTCCGGTACATCTTGCTTTGCTGATTCCGCGGGAACGGAAGCGTATTTTTTTTTCTTTTTGCTGAATATATCTTTTAACAAAAGATTACCTCCCTTTTCTGAAGGGTTTTCTTCATGTATGCCTGTCCTGTTTATAGACTAGAACATCACTATACCGAAACTATTGTACTTTTTTTGTCAAACGGTGTCATCCTCAATTCGACATTTTTGACCGGCAAACAGCCGAATCGCACTTGATGCGGTTAGAGACTGACAAATTGATATATCAGCCTTGAGAGCGGATACAAAAGTCCGGAAAAGCGATTTGAAAAAATTTTTTACAGCCCGCATATTCCCTTACAAGTGTCCCCAATAAGAGGAAAAACTGTACATCATATTCGAGAAACAGCGCGTGACGGCTCTTTAGGCCAGAGCAATCACGCGCTGATCACAAAAATGGAGTTTTATTTTCCTTCAATTACTGCAAGCTTTCTTGTCTTTTCAGCGACTTCTTCAGGATCGACATCGATTCGTGCAACACCTGTTTCCATCGCGGCTTTCGCTACCGCTTTGGCAACGGCCGGTGCGACCCTTGGATCGAACGGAGCCGGAATGACATATTCGGGGCTCAGCTCTTCGTCGGAAACGAGTGATGCGATCGCCTCAACCGCGGCGATTTTCATTTCTTCGTTAATATGTGTCGCGCGGACGTCGAGCGCCCCGCGGAAGATGCCGGGGAATGCGAGAACGTTGTTCACTTGGTTAGGGAAGTCAGAGCGTCCCGTTCCAACGACGCTTGCTCCGGCTTCATGCGCTTCAGCAGGCATGATTTCAGGATTTGGATTCGCCATGGCGAAGATGATCGGTTTGTCAGCCATGCTTTCAACCATTTCTTTTGTCAAAGCGCCTTCGACGGAAACTCCGATAAAGACATCGGCGTCTTTGATCACATCTTTGAGCGATCCGTCTATGCGGTTTTTGTTCGTATATTTTGCGACTTCATCTTTAACAGCGTTCATGCCGTTCGGACGGCCTTCGTAAATCGCGCCTTTCGTGTCGCACATGATGATATCGCGCACGCCGAAATGATAAAGAAGCTTGATAATGGCAATTCCCGCTGCTCCGGCGCCGTTTGCCACGACTTTGACGGAAGACATCGATTTGCCGGACAGCTTAAGCGCATTGACGAGACCGGCTACCGTAACGATTGCAGTACCGTGCTGGTCATCGTGAAACACCGGGATTTTTGTTTCTTTTTTGAGGCGTTCTTCAATGACAAAACAGTTCGGCGCTGCAATGTCTTCAAGATTGACGCCGCCGAATGTCGGCTCAAGCAGCTTGACCGTCTCAACAATTTTGTCGACATCAGATGTATTTAAACAGATTGGGAATGCGTCCACACCGGCAAAGCTTTTGAAAAGAACCGCTTTTCCTTCCATAACCGGAAGGGCGGCTTCAGGGCCGATATTGCCGAGACCGAGCACTGCCGTTCCGTCCGAGACGACTGCTACCATGTTTCCCTTCATTGTATAATCGTATACTTTGCTGTTATCATCGTAAATCGCTTTGCAGGGCTCAGCCACACCCGGAGAATATGCAAGGCTTAAATCATCCGCATTGCGAACCTGCACTTTTGATTTTGATTCCAATTTGCCCTGGTTTACTTTGTGCATATGCAGCGCTTTTTCTTTCAATGACATGTTAACAAACACTCCTTCAAGGGAATTTTGCCAAAAACTTTGCTTCGTTTTCTGCTTAAGATTCTTGTAAGACGAACCCTAGAATCTTAAAAATGATAACACAATTGACCGCCTTTTTGATCAAAAATGCTCAAAATACCTGCTATCTGAGCACAACATTTTTCTCACCTACAACGCTTTTCAGCCTGTAGAGGGCAGAGTGGTCAGCCTTGATGTTGTAGCTTTCCGGCAGCTGCATCGTTTGTTTCCGTTTTTCATAATAGACGCAGACCGGCGTTTCCCCTTTGTGTTCAAGCAGGATGCTGCTGATTTTCTTAAAGATATCGTGGGTGTGCTGACTTTCCTCCACTTTAATATAGACGGACGGCTGCTTTTTAGCATGAAGCGATTCGACAAGCGATGCCCCGGCGATGATCAGCTGGCGCTTTTCATTCCTTGTCTCAAGACGTCCTTCTGCAAAAAGCGATACGCCTTCTTCCAGGATCGGGGAAAGCTGTCTGAACTGTTCAGGAAAAACAACCGCTTCGATTTCCCCGCTTTCATCGCTCAGCTCCAGAAAAGCCATCGTCTGTCCCGTTTTTGTACGGATCGTCTTCATCTTCGTCAAAAGTCCGCCCAAAGCCGCCTTTTTACGGTTGGAGGCGAGCAGCTGAATAATCGGCAGCGCACCTGCACGGTCCAGCTTCTTGCGGTGAACGCTCAGCGGATGGTCAGAAAAGTAAATGCCGAGCGTCTCCTTCTCGTGTGCCAGCAGGTCGACGAGCGGCATTTCTTCCGTCTCGGCGTACTTCGGCTTAATTGTCAAGCCTTCATCGAGAAAGAAGCCGAGCTGATCATTGTCTCCTGCAAACAATTCGGCATGCTCCAGCGCGACATCGACAGAAGCGAGCAAAGTGGCCCGGTTTTCACCGAATTCATCCATTGCTCCGGCAAAAATTAAAGCTTCAATCGTTTTCCGGTTCACGCTTTTCACAGAAGTCCTGACACAAAAGTCAAACAAATCTGCGAACGGCTTTTCTTTTCTCGCCCTGTAGATTTCTTTCACAGCCGAAATACCGACGCCTTTAACAGCCCTTAAACTGTAGCGCAGCGCCCCGTTTTCCACGACGAACGGATAGCCGCTCTTATTAATGGAAGGACCTAAAACATGCAGCCCTTTCCCTTTCGCTTCATAGATGTACTGAGCAAGCTTTTCCTCATTTCCGATCGCACTCGTCAAGAGGCCGCACATAAAGTAGAGGGGGTAATGCGCTTTTAAATAAGCGAGCTGGTAGCCGATCATGCTGTATGCAACCGCATGACTCCGGTTAAAACCGTAATTGGCGAATTTTACAATCAGATCGTATACTTCATTAGCCGCTTGTACGGAATACCCTTTTTTCAAGCATCCACTAATAAAATGATTTCTCTCTGTATCGAGAATTTCCTTGTTTTTTTTGCCGACCGCCCTTCGCAAAAGATCGGCTTCTCCAAGCCTGAAACCCGCCATCCGCGATGCGATCATCATGATCTGTTCCTGATAAACGATCACGCCGTATGTATCTTTCAAAATCTCGGCCAAATCCTCGTGCGGATAAGACACGGCAACCCGTCCGTGCTTTCGTTCGATATACAGCGGGATATTTTCCATCGGGCCCGGGCGGTACAAGGCATTGACAGCGACAATGTCTTCAAGGCTTGATGGCTTGAGCCTTTTTAAAACGTTTCTCATGCCGGCTGATTCGAGCTGGAAAATACCTGTCGTATCTCCTTCTGACAGCAGCTTAAACGTCTGTTCATCTTCATAGGGAATCGCCGAAAAATCGATGGTGACCCGCTCGCTTTTTTCGATCAGCGTTTTGATCGATTCAATGAGCGTTAAATTGCGCAAGCCGAGAAAATCCATTTTCAATAGTCCCAAGTCTTCGAGATAGCCCATCGAATATTGCGTTAAATATACACCGTCATGTCCTTCCTGTATCGGTATGATATTCGTCAGCGGCTCCTCGCTCAACACGACGCCCGCCGCATGAATGGACGTATGCCGCGGAAGCCCTTCGATTTTCTGAGCCGTTTTAAATATGTCCTGAAGCTTCTTGGACCCGTTCAGGCGCTTGTCCAGTTCAACAGAAAGAGCTCTCGCCTCTTTCAGCGTCACTCCAGGTTTGGACGGAATCAATTTCGCCAGCTGGTCGGCTTCTTTCGGACTGATGCCCATCACCCTGCCGACGTCCCGGAGCGCCGCTTTTGCGGCCAATGTACCAAACGTGATAATTTGCGCTACGTGCAGTGCCCCGTATTTATTTTTCACGTATTGGATGACTTCATCCCTTCTCGTATCGGGAAAATCGATATCGATATCGGGCATGCTGATGCGCTCCGGATTTAAAAACCGTTCAAACAGCAATTTGTGCTTGATCGGATCGACATCTGTGATAAACAGCGTATAAGCGACGAGAGAGCCGGCCGCCGACCCCCGCCCCGGCCCTGTGATAATGCCGTTGTCGTGGGCGAACTTCATGAAATCCCAGACGATCAAAAAATAGTCGCTGAACGCCATGTCGCGAATCACTTTCAGCTCATACTCAAGCCGTTCGACATACTCCCTCGGAGCGGCATCGAACCGTTTTTCCAGTCCGAGAAAGCAAAGCTCAGCCAAATAATCGTCAGCATTCTTGCCGGAAGGCGCCGGATATTTCGGCAGGCGCGTCTGGCCAAGGCTCAGGTCCACCTGGCACAGATCCGCGATTTTGACTGTATTCTCCAACGCGTCCGGACGATCCCTGTAAATGTCAAGCATTTCAGCGGGCGGCTTGAGCTCAAGATGCAGATCTCCTTCGGCCTTCATGTCTTCGTTCAGCTTCTCGCCCGCTTTAATCGCTTTTAAACACGTATAAGCTGCCGCATCCTCTTTTTCGATGTAGCGTACATCGCCGGTTGCGGCAATCGGAATTCCCGTATGTTCGCTGAGCTCCAGAATGCGTTCAGAAAGAAGCGGGTCGCCCTTGTACGGCTGATACGACAAATAAAAGCTGCCCTCTCCGAAGATCGAAAGACAGCGGAGGGCGGCGTTCTTCGCCTCTTCGATCAGCCCTTCTTTCAACAGCGCTTCAACATGGCTTGTCCCGCCCGTTGTCAGCGCAATGAGCCCTTCATGATAACTTTTGAGCCATTTTTCTTTGATGCCGGTTTTTGATTTCGACTGCAACACGCTGCTGATTTTCAGCAGGTTTTGGTAGCCTTTGTTTGTTTTCGCCAAAAGAACGAGCGGATATGAAAGCTGTTCTTTTTCATCTGTTAAAACTGAGGCTGTAAGCCCGATAATCGGCTTGATGCCGCGTTTTTTGCATGATTTATAAAATTCCACCGCCCCGTACATGACCTCATCATCCGTCAGCGCCATTGCGCTGTAGCCCAGCTCTTTGGCTTTAGCCGTGAGGTCCTCTACGGAAGCGGCGCTGTTTAATAAGCTGTAACCGCTGTGTACTTGCAGGTGAACAAAAGGCATTTCTGTCACCCCTTCCTTTTTCGAGCCGTCTCTTTTCATTATATGATGGGATCGAATGAGAAACAAATGTTCTTTCTTTGATCAACAATCATACTTGTCTTTCTTTATCCATATAGTGTGATAAGGTGAGGTGATCGGAATGGATCCTGAACAGCCCTTTTTTCCAAACTTTATCAGCTGTTATTTTATTGCGCTAGGAGTGCTTCTCGGCGGTTGCTTAATCGGAGGGATCGGCGCCTATCTGTCGGGACAGCCGCCTTTAACGATTATTACAAGCCTCGCAAACCGTCTAAAAATCTGGGCGCTGGTTGCGGCAATCGGCGGCACGTTTGACGCGGTCTACAGCTTTGAAAGGGGCATTATCGAAGGCAATACGAGAGACATCGTAAAACAGCTTCTCCTGATTCTTTCGGCGATGGGAGGAGCGCAGACCGGTTATCTGATCATCAATTGGCTCACACAGGAGCATATTTCCTCATGAGAATCCCTCCTTATTATAAAAAACCGGGTTGGCAGCGTTTTTTTGCGGGAATGATGTGCGGAGCCATCATCAGCTGGGTCGTGTTCCTGTTTACATACGGCACCTTTCAGGAGAAGCAGGTCGTCTTGATAAGAGAACAGAAAGAGCGCATCAATGATTTAAATGACCAGATCACCATTTACCGGGAGGACCTTCATAAGCTGAATGAAGACAATAAAAGAAAACTGCTGATTCAAAGCGTCGACGTCAAGCTGATCAACGGCAAGCAATACAAATTGTCACAGCCCGACATGATGAACTTTGAAGAGCATATCCGGGATAATATTTCCGATGTCATCACAAAGGATATCGAAAGCGTCTACCGGACGAAGGAGCTTTTAAAGCGGACGATTGAAAATAAAGAGTATACGATAAACGATAAAACGTACAAAGCGAAAGTCACCGAACTGACGATTTATACACGGCTTTCCGTTGAAATCAAAATCTCTTTTTCCGAATAAAATTATGGATTTTTTTTTACGATTTACATGCATTCGTCGCTTTTTTCCATATTTTAATTTAAACTGACAGTAAGCGATATGTAAGTTTTTTTAAAAAGGGAGGAAAGCAGAATGTACATTTACAGTTACCATCAGCTGGCAAGAGATAAAGTCAACCGGATCAAGCTGGGCTACTCGGCTTATGCGGAAACCGAAAGTCTCGCGTCCCTTATCAAAAGAGAGTTAAGAGCCCAAAACATCCATGTTTATGAGGATGTAACAGATATCGGATCATGGTTTATACCTGAATAAGCAGCAGCTGTGATGCGTAAAATGATCTGCTTACACTTTGCTGCTTACTTTTTCGCAAAATATAATGCAAACGCTTGCAGTTGAACTGCACAAAAAAAGAGGGACTTCCCCTCTTATTTGTTTTCTTTGCATATGCGCTCCAAGTCAGCGATGACAAGATCGGTGTCTTTCCAGTCATAGATGGAAGCACCGGCTGCGAGCGGATGGCCTCCGCCGTTGTATTTTTTAGCGACTTCATTGACAATCGGCCCCTTTGAACGAAGCCTAACCCTGATCTGGTCGGCTTCCTCCACAAAAAACACCCATGCTTTGATTCCTGAAATATTGCCGAGCGTGCTGACAAGCTGTGAAGCTTCAGACGGCGTAATATTGTATTGATGCAAAATGTCACGGGTGATGAATACCGACGCCACACCGTTTTCGGACAGAGAAACATTCTGGTAAATGTAACCGTTCAGCCGCACAACATTTAATTTCGTCTCATACAATTGATTAAAAAGCGCCTGAGAATTAAAAGGATACTCAATCAGCTCTCCGGCATATTTCAATGTCTTTTTTGTCGTGTTCGGAAATAAGAAGCGCCCTGTATCCCCCACAATGCCGGCATAGATCAGTTCGGCACCCTTTGTCGGAAGCGTCCATCCCGCTTGTTCTTTACCCGCTAAATACAGTTCGTAAATCATCTCGCTCGTCGAGCTCGCATTCGTATCCACCCATAAAAGGTCGCCGTATTGGTCTTCATTCGGATGATGGTCGATTTTGATCAGCTTGTCGCCCATGTTGTAGCGCGAATCGGAAATTCTCGCTTGATTGGCCGTGTCACAGACGATGACAAGTGCATTTTCATACACCGGGTCTTCAATCACATCCGGGGTGTACAAAAAAGCGAGGGAAGGCTCGGGCGTTCCGACCGCGAAAATATTTTTTTCAGGATAGGTTGCCCTCAGGATTTCCGCAAGGCCGCATTGGGATCCGTAGGCATCGGGATCCGGTCTCACATGTCTATGTATAATGATCGTGTCATATAATGATATGGTTCTGATGATTTCTTTTTTCATGACGCGCCCCTTCTTTACTTTGTTTTTAACCATTAAATCATAATCTGTTGTTGGTGGAAAGTGAAAGTTATGACTTTTTATTGTAGAAAGCGAACCCGATTATGTATACAATGGGTTTGTAAAACTTACAATGGAGGATGTCGATTATGCCGTTTTTTGTTTTTTTCATTGTGTTTTCAGCGATAGCTTATGGGTACTTCAAAGTAAGGTATGTGCGCACCAAAAAAGCGATTGAACGGGAATACTATTCGGCCAAGTCAAGCATGAGTCTGGGCCTGTTTATCATGTTCTTCGGCGCCAATCAGCTGCTTTTAAACCGCGGCACGCTGGCTGTCGTCATCGGCGTTATTTTTATGCTGACCGGGCTCGGGAGCATGTGGGCCGGCTACAGAGCCTATAAGCACTATGTCCCTTTGCTTGCGAAAGAAAACGAACGGGAAAACGCATAAGCGAAAAGAGGGACACTGGCCGCGTCCCTTAGCTTCTTTCCATCAGCTGAACCATCATCATCGCTTTGCCGACGAGAGCACCCTGGTGAAAAACTTCTATATCCATTTTTCCGAACTTTCTCCCGGCTTCGAGAATGTTCGGTTTTATTTCAATGACAGACTCCATTTGCACAGGCTTTAAAAAATAAATCGTCATGCTCTCTATCACGAGTTCGCCTTTTTTGCGCGACCGCAAAAAACGGTTTGCAGCTTCGGTCAAAATCGTCGTAAATACGCCGTAGGAAATCGTCCCCAAGTGGTTTGTCATTTGCGGCGTTACTTCGTATTGATAAACCGGATCCGGCTTGTTTTTGTCATTGTCCGATTCTTTGAAACCGCCGGTCACAATGTCATCGAGTTTTTCGCCGACCTGAGGCTGCTTCTGAATCATTTGAAGCGCCTTTAATACGTCCTGCCTGCTGATCATGCCGATCAGCTTTTGCCGCTCGTCAACGACGGGAAGCACTTCGATTCCTTCCCAGACCATCATCTGCGCCGCTGAAGCGACTGACGTTTTGCCGATTACTGTAATCGGGTTTTTCGTCATGACTTTTTCAATCAATACAGAGCGGTCATATCCGGCAACATCTTTTGAAGTTAAAATGCCGTGGATTTTCATCTGCTCGTCAACGATGGGAAAACGTCCATGCCCCGTTTCAAAGTTTTTCTCATACCATCTTTCGAGCTTTTCATGAGGGGATAAGCAGACCGTTTTTTCCAAAGGGGTCAAAATATCCTCGACAAGCACGACCTCTTTTTTGATGAGCTGGTCATAAATCGCCCTGTTGATCATCGCGGCTACAGTAAACGTGTCATAGCTTGTAGAAATGACCGGGAGCTCGAGCCTGTCGGCAAGCTCAATAATCTCCGGCTCCGTATCAAAACCGCCGGTCACCAGCACGGCAGCACCCGCTTCCAAAGCCTGGCGGTGCGCATCGATTCGGTTGCCGACAATCAGCAGGTTGCCCGCCCCGGTATATCTCATCATCGCATCAAGCTTCATCGCTCCGATGACGAATTTGTTGAGCGTTTTATGAAGCCCTGCTTTTCCGCCAAGCACATGGCCGTCAATGACATTGACCACTTCAGCGTATGTCAGTTTTTCAATATTCTCTTTTTTCTTTTGCTCGATCCTGATCGTTCCGACCCTTTCGATCGTGCTGACAAACCCTTTATTCTCGGCTTCTTTTATCGCTCTGTAAGCAGTTCCTTCACTGACTTTCATTTCCTTCGCAATCCGCCTGACGGAGATTTTTTCGCCGACGGACAAAGAATCAATATATTTTAAAATCTGTTCGTGTTTTGTCGCCAATCGTTTCACCTTCATCCTCTGACTGCTAGATATATTTATTATAAATGGTTGTGCAATTGAACCGCAATCCGCCTTCGCAACATCATGTCCGTCTAAGAGCGATCATTCTCCATCAGAAGAAGCGCTTTTTCAAGCCATGAGCAATAGCCGTTTTCCCGCTCCAGCGCCCGGGTCAATACAAGGTAATGGCCGAAATGAGGCGAGCGGAAAGTTATCGATTCACCCGCTTCGCGCTTCAATTCTTCGAGCTTATTTTTTAAAAAAACGGCTTTCTCCTCCCGCTTTTGAAGCTGATCGGCAAAAAGCCTTTTCGCTTCATCACGTTCCATCGAAGAGATAAAATAAGCTTTCAGCATAAATTCATCTTTTACCGTATCGGGGACCGGTTTGAATTCCGTAAGCCATCCGTGAAGTTCACGCTTTCCGGCCTCTGTGATGGAATACATTTTCTTTTCTAATTTTGAGCCTTGGATCACCGTTTCATATTCAATAAATCCTTCATCCGTCAGCTTTTTCAGCTCGGGATAAATCTGACTGTGCTTGGCGCTCCAAAATTGGCCCAATTCGGCTTTAAAGCGGCTTGTCATATCGTAGCCGCTCAAACTCCCGTGATCAAGGAGCCCCAAAATCGCGTATTTCAATACCCTCATAATATCCTCCCAAGAACAATCCGATTCCTATATTATATCATCATTAACATGTTTTGATAGACATATAACCGGTTCAACCGAAAAAAGGACCCGGATTCGGGTCCTCTAAAAACAAGTTTATTTAAATTCGATTGACTCACCGACCTCAAGCACTTTTCCGACGCCGCCGGGAAGGCTGTCCGCAAATGCATGCGGATCCTGTTCGATGACGGGGAACGTCGAGTAGTGAACCGGTACAACCTGTTTCGCCCTGAGCCATTCTGCGGCCAGTTTGGCGTCCTCCGGGCCCATCGTAAAATTATCGCCGATCGGCAGGAAAGCGAGGTCGATATGATTTAATTCACCGATCAGCTTCATATCTGAGAAAAGCCCGGTGTCTCCTGCATGAAAAATCGTCCTTCCTTCCACAGTCAAGAGGATCCCCGCCGGCATGCCGGTATAGACGATCTTTTGGCTGTCTTCTTCCGTATAAGCCGATCCGTGGAAAGCCTGCGTCAGCTTGACTTGGCCAAAATCGAACTGATGGGAGCCGCCGATATGCATCGGATGGACATTCAGGCCTTTCCATCCCAGATAGACCGCGAGTTCATTCGGAGCTACAACGAGCGAATGATTTCGCTTGGCGATTTCGACGGTATCGCCGACATGATCGTTATGACCGTGGGTCAGCAAAATAACATCGGCTTTAACCTCTTCCGGCTTTAAATCGGTTAAAGAATTTCCTGTAATAAACGGATCGAAGATCAACTGATGATTTCCCGTTTCAACTGTTACCACTGAATGACCATGATATGTCACTTTCATCATATCCACCCCTGTTTTTTAATTTCGCACGTCTAAAGAGAATGACGGTTAATCACATTCAAGCCGCCTGTCGCTTCAATGACTGTTCCCGTAATGTAGTCGGAATGTTCATCGCATAGAAAAGTGATGATCCTTGCGATATCTTCACCGGTTCCCGACCTGCCGATCGGCGTTTCCTCATCAAGTGACGCCCTCGCTTCTGAAATCGAGGCCTCTTTCATATCCCCGACGATGTTGCCTGGACAAACCATGTTGGCTGTGATGCCGGAGCCCGCTTCTTCAATGGCGATCGTTTTTGTTAAAGAAGCCAGCCCCACTTTCGCCGCTCCAAAAGCGGAACGATGCAGCCAGCCCGGCGCATGGTCGGCCCCCTGAAATCCGTATGTGATGATGCGGCCGAACCGCTGGCGCCTCATCACCGGAACAACCGCTTTAAACAGATGGAAGACAGAGCTTAAGTTGCCTTCAAGCATGTCATACCATTCATCATCAGTATAATCTGCAAGCTTTTTTCGTTCAAATATGTATGGGCCGGCATTATTGATCAGAAGATCAATTTTTCCAAATCGCTCAAGTGCGGCATTCACCATCCGGAGCAGGTCTTCTTTCTTGGTGACATCTCCCTTTACAAACTGTAAACGGTCAAGGGATGACCGCCATTTTTCTTTTAGGCGGCTGACAGCTTCTTCGTCCTGCCTGTAATTCACCGTCACTGAGTAGCCTTTTTCAAGCAGGGCTTCCGTCACTTTACGCCCCAAACCTTTTGAACCGGCAGTAATTAACGCATGGCGCACATCTTTCCCTCCCAGGCATTGGTTCTCGGTATTCGCAAATGATTGCATGTATCTACCTATACTTTACTACAAAAGCCAGAGTATATCACATGTGGAGCATCGGGAAATTTGCAATCGCCGCTGGACAGAAGAAAGCTGAAGCCCGCTGTTACGGGCTCCAGCTTTCTATTGTTTATCTGCATCAGCTAACGGCTGTGCGTCATCGTGCGCGACAAATCCGCTGAAATAGGCATCAGAGATTTGCTGAACGGTTTCTTTATCGCCGTCGGCATCATACATGTATGCGTGTTTTGACTGATCTTGTTTCATTGCCACACCCCTTTTCGATTCACAAATCTATTTTGCGTATGAAGCCGCACAGTTATGAATCGAATCGGGAAGTGTTAAAAATTGTTCAAACAATGCTTCGCCTTTTGAATGGCTTCTTCCACCTTTTTGAATCCCGTCCCGCCTTCACTCATCCTTTTTTCGACGGCATGGTGCGGGTCGAGCACGATGTAGACGTCTTCTTCAAACAGTTCGCTTGCCTTTTCGAACTCTTCAAACGGCAGGCCGCTGAGATAAATGCCTTTTTCGATACAAGTGTAGACAAGCTTCCCGACGACTTCGTGCGCCTCTCTGAACGGCATGCCCTTTTTCGCCAGATAGTCGGCAAGTTCGGTGGCATTTGAAAAATCCTGCTCCGTTGCTTTTTTCATCATATTTTTGTTCACTGTCATCGTTTTCGTCATGCCGGCAAAAATCTCAAGGCTTCCTTCGACCGTTTTCACAGTATCAAACATACCTTCTTTGTCTTCCTGCAAATCTTTATTGTACGCTAACGGGAGCCCTTTCATAATCGTCAGGAGGCCGATCAGATCACCGTATACGCGTCCGGTTTTCCCGCGGATAAGCTCTGCCATGTCCGGGTTTTTCTTTTGCGGCATCATGCTGCTCCCCGTAGCATAAGTGTCATCAAGCTCAATGAATTTAAATTCCTGCGAACACCAAAGAATGATTTCTTCGGAGAATCTTGACAGATGCATCATCAAAATGCTGCTCGCGCTTAAAAATTCAAGGATGAAATCCCTGTCGCTGACGCCGTCCAAGCTGTTTTCATATATCGAGTCAAACCCGAGCAGACCTGCTGAATATTCACGGTCGATCGGAAATGTCGTTCCGGCGAGCGCCCCGCATCCAAGGGGGGACTTGTTAATCCGCTTGAATGAATCATGATAGCGTTCTTTATCGCGCTCAAGCATCCAGAAGTAAGCGAGCAAATGATGCGCGAACGAGATCGGCTGCGCCCGCTGCAGATGGGTGTATCCCGGCAGTATCGTCTCCACATGTTCTTCCGCTTTTTCGATAAGCACGTGTTGAAAAGCCGTAATCAGCTCGATGATATGCTCTGTGTGCCCTTTTAAATACAGGTGCATATCCGTCGCCACCTGGTCGTTTCGGCTTCTGGCCGTATGAAGCTTTCCGCCGAGCGGCCCGATTTCGTCAATGAGCATTTTTTCAAGGTTGAGGTGAATGTCTTCGTAATCGACTGAAAAATCGAGTTCGTTTTTTTCCGCTTTGTGCAAAAGGGATGTCAGGCCTTCTTTTATTTTGACCGCTTCTGCATCGGTTAAAATGCCGCATTTTTCAAGCATGGAAGCATGAGCGAGAGACCCTGCGATATCTTCTTTCACGAGCGTTTTGTCAAAGTGGATCGATGCGCCGAACTCATCGACCCATTTTTCCGGTGTTTTTTGGAACCGGCCTCCCCACAGCTTTTTCATGCTTTAATCTGCTCCTTTTTTTGGACGATGCTGTTTACTTTCGTCGGCAGTCCCCACAGCTCGATAAAGCCGACGGCAGCGTGATGATCGAACGCATCGTCTTTTGTATACGTCGCCAGTTTTTCATCATACAGGGAGTATTCGGATTTACGCCCTTCAACGATCGCATGGCCTTTGAACAGCTTGACGCGGACGACGCCCGTGACATGCTTCTGCGTTTCTTTCAGGAAACCGGAAAGCGCGTCTTTAAGCGGAGAAAACCACAGGCCGTTATAGATCACTTCAGCCATTTTTTGTTCGATCAGAGGTTTGAAATGCGCCACTTCTTTTACTAATGTCAAATCTTCAAGCTCTTTGTGCGCCTTCATCAAAGTCATCGCGCCCGGGCATTCGTACACTTCGCGTGATTTGATGCCGACAAGGCGGTTTTCAACATGGTCGATGCGCCCCACTCCATGCGCGCCCGCCAGTTCATTAAGCTTTAAAATCAAGTCTGACAGCGAGTAATGAGCGCCGTCAATGGAAACCGGAATGCCCTCTTCAAAAGCGATTTCGATCACATCGGGGGTATCCGGTGTTTTTTCAAGCGGCTTCGTCAAATCATAAGCCCCTTCAGGAGGCGCCGCCCATGGATCTTCCAGAACTCCGCATTCATTGCTTCTGCCCCACAGGTTCTGGTCGATTGAATACGGGCTGTCAAGATTGATCGGAATCGGAATGCCGTGCTTTTCTGCATACGCGATCTCTTCGTCGCGCGACCATTTCCATTCGCGCACAGGTGCCAGCACCTCTAAATCCGGATTGAGCGATTTAATGGACACCTCGAAGCGCACTTGGTCATTTCCTTTGCCTGTGCAGCCGTGAGCCACGGCTTGGGCGTTCTCTTTTTCAGCCACTTCGACCAGCTTTTTGGCGATCAGCGGTCTGGACAGAGCTGATACAAGCGGGTACTTTCCTTCATAAAGCGTATGGGCCTGGAGGGCGGTCAGTGCAAACTCTTTCGCAAATTCTTCTTTTGCATCGATAACATATGAATTAGAAGCCCCGACTTGAAGCGCTTTTTGCTGAACAAATGCGAGATCCTTTCCCTCCCCGACGTCAAGGCAGCAGGCCACTACATCATATCCCTGTTCCTGCAGCCATTTTATCGCGACAGAAGTATCAAGTCCTCCTGAATATGCTAAAACCACTTTTTTCTTTTGCGTCATTTTGAAAAACTCCTCTCATCTCGGTGCTCTTTTTTGTATAAAAATAAATTTTATTTAATAAAAATACATTTAATATGTATACACTTTAACAAGGAAGTCTGGTTTTTTCAACCTTTTTATAAAAAAAACTTCATTCATTTTTTATGAATGAAGTTCAGTGCATATTCAGCGTTCAGCCGGAGGGCTTTCCGGCTTTATTTTTTCATATCTTTTCTCAGTTCTCTGATGACATGGGCAAGCTCAGGCACAATCAGCTTTGACATTGCAAGCTTAACCGCCCCGCTTGAACCCGGTGTTGCAAACACGGCTTTATTTTGAATAACACCCGCTGCAGCTCTTGAAAGGATCGCAGCCGCTCCGATATCCTCTGTATAACTCAGCATGCGGAATATCTCCCCAAATCCCGGAATTTCTTTCGAAAAAAGAGGAACGATCGACTCGATTGTTACATCTCTAGAGGCAATGCCCGTCCCTCCGTTTAATAGGATGGCATCGATACGGTCATCAAGACAGCCTTCCAGCACGGCTTTTTGAATCATTTCCTTTTCATCCTTTACAATCTCATAGGAAACGATCTCATGACCGTCTTCCGCTAAAAACTCTTTCATAAGCCGGCCGCTTTTATCTGTGTCTTCCGTTCTTGTATCGCTGACAGTAATAACTTTGCAGTTGACGCGGTCCGGCGCTTCTTTTTTATGTTCCTCAACACTCATGGCTAAATAGCCTCCTTTATACAGTCTTTTTTCATTATAAAGGGGAAGATGCATAAAAAAACAGCCTTCCTTGTAAAGAGAAGGCTGTTTTTTTATTTTTAGTGAGCCAGTCTAACGACGTCTCTTGCAATCATCACTTCTTCATTCGTCGGGATGACGAGGACTTTTACAGGTGAATGCGGATAGCTGATAAACGCTTCTTTTCCACGGACGTTATTCAACGCAGGATCCCAATAGACACCCATGAATTCCAAACCATGAAGAACGCGCTCTCTGACTTCAACGCTGTTTTCCCCGATGCCGGCAGTGAAAATGATCGCGTCTACTCCGCTCATTCTCGCTGCATAAGAACCGATGTATTTATGAATTCTGCTTGCGAATACTTCAAGGGCTGTTTCCGCACGTTCATTGCCTTCTTTAGTTGCTTCGACAATATCGCGCAAATCGCTTGAGAATCCGGAAATACCTAAAAGACCGCTCTTTTTATTGAGTGTGTTCAGGACTTCGTCAGCTGTTTGACCCGTTTTTTCCATAATGAACGGGATAAGCGCAGGATCGATGTTTCCTGAACGCGTACCCATCGCCACACCTGCAAGCGGTGTGAAGCCCATTGATGTATCGATTGATTTGCCGCCTTCAACAGCTGCGATGCTCGCGCCGTTTCCAAGGTGGCAGGAAATCAGGCGAAGTTCTTCAATCGGACGGCCGAGCAGCTCTGCCGCGCGTTCAGTCACATATTTATGAGATGTGCCATGGAAACCGTATTTACGGATGCCGAATTTCTCATAGTATTCGTATGGCAGACTGTACAGATAAGATTGTTCCGGCATTGTTTGGTGGAATGCCGTATCAAAAACGGCCACGGCAGGAACATTTGGAAGTACTTCTTTAAACGCTTTAATTCCGACAATATTAGCCGGGTTATGAAGCGGTGCGAGTTCTGAAATCTCCTCGATCTCATGGATCATTTCATCCGTCAATAAAACGGAGTCGCTGAACTTTTCGCCGCCGTGTACGACGCGGTGTCCGATTCCGTCGATTTCATTTAAATCTTTGATAATGCCGAATTTTGTGAGTTTATCCAGCAGCATTTTTACGGCTACGGAGTGATCCGGAATATCTGTTGTTTCGGTCTTTTTTTCGTCGTTGACGGAAATCGTGAAGATGCCGTTATCCAGCCCGATTCGCTCAACAAGGCCTTTTGTTAGTACTTTTTCGCTGGGCATTTCGAACAGTTGAAATTTCAATGATGAGCTTCCAGCATTGATTGCAATAATTTTGGACATAAAATGACGCTCCTTTTTACCTATAGTCCGGTGACATTATGTTCAACCCGGATCATAAAAAATATGTATAAAATCGTTCTTAGTAAATTCAAAAAATATCTGCCTTTCTCATTTAAACACTCAAAAGAGTGCATTTCAAGTCACGATCCGACATGTTAACGCTTTCACAAAGAAATTATTATTTTCTGAATATAAAAACAGATCAGAGAATATATCTTCTCTGATCTGCTTATCTTTTTTCAGCTTGAAACCAGTTGTCGAGTTTGGCTGTCATTTTCAGCATCGCATCCTGATTGGCGAATGACGGAACTTGTGCAAGCAGAACTTGTTTAGGCGCTTTCGCCTGTTCGCCATGCTTTTGTAAAACCAAAATGCTCTTCGCGTGTGCCTCATCTTTGAAAATCGACAGCGGAAGCTGAAGCACTGCATTAATATACGCATTGTCCTTTAAAAAGGTACGCAGCTTTTCGCTTTGGCTGCTTTCGAAGAATTGGTTCGGAATCATAAAAAATAAATAGCCGCCCGGTTTCGTATAGGTCAAGCTTTGTTCAATAAACAAATGGTGTGAAAAAGAATGGCCTTCATCTGCCTTTAATTCGAAAGCGCGCGCGCTTTCGTCATCAGGATAATATCCGACGGGAAGATCGCAAATGACCGCATCGGCAGGCTCCATAAAAATCGGCTGCAGGCTGTCCTGGTTAAAAAGCTCGATTTCCTTTTCCTGCAGGTTTGCCTGGACATAGGCGAGCTTGATCAGAACGTCATCAATCTCTGAGCCGAACGCTTTTCCGGCTTCACCGGCCAGCTGGTTCAAGACGGCAAGCAGCAGGTTTCCAGTGCCGACCGCCGGATCAAACAGCGTCAATTCTTTTTTGGGTCCGATGAATTTGTTCACCAGATATCCGATAAATAAACCGATTGTATCGGGCGTCATCTGCCGGTTCGGATGGGGAATATCTTTCTGGCCTTTCAGGATGGCAAGCTGGAAGGCTTTTCGGATCGCCTCATGGCTGCATTCTGAAAAACGCGCACGGCCGAGCAGATCCTTCACCTTTTGTTCGGCTTTTTCGGAAAGCCCGCGGTCCGCGGACCCTGTAAAGAATGCCTCTCCTGCTTCCGCCAATCCTTCTATGTAAGGGATCTGCAGGTCACGTGCGATGATTTCCGCTCCTTTGTCAAGCCATTCATAAATCGTTTCGACTGGATAGTTTTGCATGATGATGTCTCTCCTTATCAAAAAATCAAAGCCATGAAAAGAGCTCCGGCAAGATGATCACCTGGAGCCCTTTTATGAGTTGAATTTACTTAACGAGTGATTTGGCAGCTTCGATGGCTTTGTCATAGTCCGGGTGGTTTGTCGCTTCGCTGACGTATTCAGTGTAGACGACTTTTCCGTTTTCATCTAACACAAATACAGCGCGGGCAAGCAATCTCAATTCTTTAATGTAAAGCCCGAATGCTTCCCCAAAAGACATTTCCCTATGATCTGACAATGTTTCCACATTTTCAATTCCGTTTGCTCCGCACCAGCGAGCCTGTGCAAACGGCAGATCCGCGCTGATCGTATACACTTTCACTGAACCGAGGCCTGCGGCTTCTTCGTTAAAGCGGCGGGTCTGCGCGTCACAAACACCTGTATCGATAGACGGAATCACCGAAATAACGGCTGGTTTGCCTTTAATGTCTTGAAGCGTGACTTCCTCAAGCGAATTGGACAAAACAGTGAAATCAGGCGCCTGGTCTCCGACTTTCACTTCTGAACCTACCAGTGTCACCGGGTTTCCTTTAAATGTAATTGAAGCCATCATCATTCCTCCTTCATTTATGTATGACTCTACTATAAAAGAGTTTAGGACAAACTGCAAAGCTTAAGTCCGGCCGAGACAAAAAAAGTTAACTGCTGCAGGAACAGTTAACTTCTGTGGCCGGAAAGCCGAAGCTTTTAAAATGGAGGCGTCTGGTTTTGGCGGTTCATATTTTGCTTTTGCTTATCGTTTTTCTTAAACATATGCTGAATCCGTTCGATCGTTTGCGGGGCTGCGTCTAAAATCTTATCGATGACGTGCGTGTTTTCATCCAAATGCAGGATTTTAACGCCTGATGATCCGACAATCAAAAAAGCAATCGGCGTAATCGATACGCCTCCCCCGCTTCCCCCGCCAAACGGGAGCTTCGATTCTTTTCGTTCACGATCTCCATCGCTCGCTTTGGATTCGGCCGGTTTATTTCCGCCGAACTCGCTTCCGCCAGCCGCAAAACCGAACCCCACTCTGGAGACGGTTAGGATGACGCTGCCGTCAGGTGTTTCTACAGGATCTCCGATAATGGTATTGACATCGATCATTTCCTTTAAATTTTCCATTGCGGTTTTCATCAAACCTTGAATTGGATGTTCAGCCATATTCCATTCCTCCTATACTGATGAATCATTCTTTGTTGAACCTGACAGATTTTTTGGCAGCTTAAATAAGCCGCGCATTTTCCCTTTCCAGTTCATCACGATTCTAAATGCTGCGGTTATAGCATGGCCAACGCGAAAATGGAATATACATGTCAGATGCGTTTTAGAGGAGCGACTGTTAAAGACTGGAATCACTTCGTATTCCGGCTGGCTGTCAAAGCAAAAAATCTGATGCAAGAGAGCCATCGTGCCGGCTTTCAGAGACCAGGCGCCTCCCGTGACGATTCCGGTTAAAGCGGCATCAGGAAAGCCGAGGACTGAGGTCCATTCGAGCTTCGTGATGTGAATCCGCTTCATAAATCGGCGGATAAGCGGCTGCAGATTGATGACCTGTTCCACCAATTTTTTGATTTGCTTCGTATTATCGAACACTTCCCGATAGCCGACTTTTCTCCTCTTTTTATCGTTTTTTAGAGCCGTATTCGTCTGTTCTTTTACATCAACGGTCATATCCTGCTGATTGATTTTAATCACCGGAATTTCCTTTTTGAAGCGCAGAAGCCCAAAACCTGTTCGAACTTTAAAGGTCAGCCGGTCGTCATCGTCTGTATGAAGATATTCGATCGCGATGCGGATTTTCATCATCATTAACGCTGCCAAAAGAAGGAATACTCCCGCAATCCATATGTAAATCATGATTTCACTTCCTCTTATACTAATCATTATAGGAAGAAATTTGAAAAAATAAACATAGACGGAGCTTATTCCAGGCAGCAAAAAAACCCGGCTGTCTTTCAGCAGCCGGGTTTGATACGCTCAGTCTTTTTTTCGATACAGCTTTTCATGAATAACCGCCGTGTCCGCAAAGAAATCGTGAATCCCCTGTTTCTTTGGCGAAAATGCAGCAACGAGATACGTAATATACAAACTGTTGATATAGCGGCCGATAAGCTCCCTAAACAAGATCACATCCCATGTCAGCCCTTTTTCCGGGACAAGCGACACGACCCTCAGCCCGAATACCATCTTGCCCAACGTCTGTCCGAAATACTTCGTCATCAGGACGAAATAAGCGAAAAATACTGCCGCCGTTACAAAAGAATAAAGCGAAAAGGTGAAAAACCCTGATTCTTTAGGGAGATTCAGCAGGCTGAAAACAGGTGAAACCGCTAATTTGTTGATGCTGCCGACAACAATCCCGTCAAGCAGAAAGGCAAACAGCCTGATCCAAAAACCGGCATATGCATGCTCTACATGCGGGGCCGATTCTTCCCTGGAAACACCGGCGTCCGGTGATAATTCATTATGATCCTTTCCATCATAAGTCACATCCATTTTTTCGGTCCCCTCCTATTTAGCGTATAAATACATGAGTCTCGGTGCGCCGGATTGAGAAATTGCTTCTTTAATGTTTAAGAAATCGGCTTCGCTTTTAAACATCTTATTTGCAGTCATCGAAAAGAGCGACGCAAGGCCGGCCGATTCTTCATAGCTGACAACAGACGCTCCGGCAAGGTTTTTGTGGTCTTTTTTCATCGCTTTGACCGCATCCTCATAGTAGCCGAGCTCATCAATGAGATGGTTCTGTTTCGCCTGGCGGCCGTCATAAACGCGTCCGTCGGCAATTTTTTTCACGTCATTTTCGGACATGCTGCGTCCGTCGGCTATAACATCGACAAATCCTTCGTACGCGTCATCGACCATTGACTGCATGATTTCTCTTTCTTTTTTCGTCATATCGCGCGTCGGTGACATGATGTCTTTAAACTCACCGCTTTTGATCGTTTCCGTTTTCAATCCAAGCTTTTCTGCAAGCTTGCTGTAGTTAAGGCTTTCCATGATGACCCCTAGTGAACCCGTCAGCGTGTCCGGCGCTGCAAAGATTTTGTCGGCAGGCGTTGAAATGTAATAGCCTCCAGATGCAGCCATCGAGCCCATTGATACGTAAATCGGTTTTTTCGTATCTTTTTTGATCTCTTCAAGCTTCTTATGTATTTCGGCGCTTTCGTATACTCCGCCACCCGGAGAATTGACGCGCAGAATAATGCCCTTTACAGCAGAGTCGTCTTTTGCTTTTTCAAGCATTTGCAAAAACGATCTGTGGTTATAGCCTTCAGAGCTGAACAAGCCAGAAGCGCCGCCATTGTCGGAAATCGTTCCGTTCACTTCAAGCACGGCGATTTTTCTTGAGCTGTTTCCTTCTTCAAGCACCGTTTCTTCCTGGGTGTCATTAAGGCCAAACTGCATCTTTCCGTCATTCCCCATCGTGTCAAATACTGCTAGCAAAAGGCTCACCACCGCAGATAACGCAAAAACGCCCAGCGCGATGACAAGTGCGATCCATCTTTTCGCATTCATTTTGTCTGTTCTCCTCCTTTGAATAAAAAAAGCTGCATGTCTTAGTACGTATATGAAGAGAAAAAGTTCAGTATGATGCCGCTTCATATACAAGAAGTTTTTGGACATGGTAAACTAAGGGTCACAGGTCATTTTAACATACATGTTAGATGGCAGAAAAATCTAAACTTAACAGACAAAGGGGAGAATGATTGTGACAGACCGCCGGAACATTTATTTCTTTTACAAAAAAAGCGAAGAAACCGACGAGCAGTGCAAAAAACTGAAACACCTTGCAGAAGAACACGGATTTCGCGTCGTTCACCATCACAATGAAGCCAATATTATCGCAAGCATCGGCGGGGACGGGACATTTTTGCAGGCGGTTCGAAAGACGAATTTCAGGGATGACTGCCTGTACGTTGGCGTGGCCAAAAAGGGGAAAGCTCATTTGTATGCGGATTTTAATATACATGATACCGATAAAATGATTGAAGCGACAAACTCTGAACAAATCGAGGTCAGAAAATATCCGCTGATCGATGTAACCGTTGACGGGACAAGCTTTCAATGTCTGAATGAGGTATCCATCCGTTCAAGCATTATTAAAACATTTGTGATGGACGTTTATATTGATGATCTTCACTTTGAAACATTCCGCGGGGACGGAATGATCGTGTCCACTCCGACCGGAAGCACCGCGTATAACAAATCGGTTGAAGGGGCCGTCGTTGATCCGCTGCTTCCATGCATACAGGTGACAGAGCTCGCTTCATTGAACAACAACACATACAGAACGCTCGGATCTCCGTTTATTTTAAGTGCGGATCGAAAGCTGACATTAAAAATCGTCCAAGACGGGAACGACTATCCGATCATCGGCCTTGATAACGAAGCCTTCAGTACGATGCATGTAAAAGAAGTCGAAGTCAGCCTCTCAGGCAAGATGATCAAAACCATTAAATTAAAAGACAATTCGTTTTGGGAAAAAGTAAGGCGCACATTTCTATAATTTTGAAAACCTTTTCATTAATAAAGAGCGGGATGTTCTTCCTGCTCCTTTTTGCGGTTGTTTATCACGAAATTTTCATTTCCGCATTCATGCCGGGCAGCAAGCACTTTGGCGGACGAATTTAATATCGACACATCGGATTGCCTCAAAAGTGCTCCTCCTTCCGGTTTTTATATATCGTATTACAAGTTGTATTACGCATCCTTTTTTCTATAAATCAACAGATTAAAAAGAAAAAGGCTGGTGATCGTCTGACCAACAGCCTTTAGCCGATTATTTGCTCCACTTTTTAAAATCCTGATTCAGTCTGATCAAATGAGTTTCCAATGTGCTCAGTTCTTCTTTTGTCCAGTCTTGAAGAACCTCCGTGTATACATGATAGCGAGCCTTTTGCACTTTTTTCAGAGTATCAATGCCCTCCGAAGTCATTTCTACAAGGCTGATCCGGCCGTTGTTGGGATCGGGAAAACGCCTGATGAGCTTTTTCCGTTCCAATGCTGCAACCTGTCTGCTCGCTGTCGAAAGATTCAGCATTAAGGTTTCAGCCAGCGAGTTGATGGCAAGAGGACTTTGCTTATCAAGCTCGCTTAACAGCAGATATTCCGAGCGGTCCAGACTTCCGAACCGCGGACTGTAGGCCGTCGTCAGACGGACTAAAAGCGCGATTTCCTTCTCGATGTTTCGGAGTGAGTCATGCCCCAAAGGATATTCCCCCCCTCTTGTGTGGTTATTCAGCTTTTGTTTTAAGAACGATTTCCCGTTGTCTTAGTTCAAAGCGCTTAATTTTCGCCGATGGCGTTTTCGGCAGTTCTTCGATGAATTCTATCTCCCGGGGATATTTATAAGGGGCCGTCATGGCTTTTACATGGTTTTGCAATTCCTTTGTCAGTTGTTCATTTCCGCGGGATCGATCCTTTAAGACAACATATGCTTTCACGATCGATCCCCTGATTTCGTCAGGGCTTGCCACCACAGCACATTCTTTGACCTCAGGATGCTTGATCAGTGCATCTTCAACTTCAAACGGGCCGATTGTATATCCTGAACTGATGATCACATCGTCATTGCGGCTTTCAAACCAGAAATAGCCGTCTTCATCCTTTCGCGCCTTATCCCCTGTTATAAAGTAATCTCCTCTTCTTTGGCGGAGCGTTCGTTCTGGATCTTTGTAATATTCTTTAAAGAGTGCCGGCGTGCTTAAGTGGACGGCGATATCGCCCGTTACGCCCGGCGGACAGCTCTTTCCATTCCCGTCTATAATATCAACCAGGTTTCCAGGCGTCGGTTTTCCCATGCTTCCAGGCTTGATTTTCATTCCTTTTAAAATCCCCACCAACAGCGTGCTTTCCGTTTGTCCGTATCCGTCCCGCACATCAATATGAAAATACTTTTTAAATGTATCAATGACTTCCCTGTTCAACGGCTCCCCGGCCGAAACAGCGCTGTGCAGAGAAGACAGGTCAAAGCGAGACAAATCATTGACTTTCGCAATGAATCGATACTCTGTCGGCGTACAGCACAGCACATTGATTTGATGGCGCTCAATCAGCTGCAAATACGTTTCCGGCGTAAATTTCCCGTGATAGATAAAGCCGGCTGCACCGCTGCCGAGCACTGCTAAAAACGGGCTCCATACCCATTTTTGCCAGCCCGGCCCCGCTGTTGCCCAGACGAGATCCCCTTCTGAAATGTCAAGCCATGCGGAAGCTGTCGTTCTTAAGTGAGCATAAGCCCAGCCGTGTGTATGTACAACTCCTTTTGGCTGACCGGTCGTGCCTGATGTGTAAGATAAAAATGCGATGTCATCGCGAGAGGTATCAGCCGCTTGAAAATCCGCGGCAACGGCCTGATTCATTTCTTCAAGCAGGTTGATCCACCCTTCTCTGCTTTCTCCGACGGCAAATAACGACAGCTCATCTTTTGCTTGAACATCTAGAAAAGCATCAAGAAATGCTGAATATACGACGGCTCCTTTGACGCCGGCATGCTTGATCCTGTAATCCAAGTCTTTCGCCCGGAGCATTTCGGAACATGGGATGACCACCATTCCGGCTTTTAAAATGGCCATGTAGACGGCATACGTCTCCGGGATCCGCGGCATCATCACGATAAGCTTGTCACCTTTTTTCAGTCCAGAACGGGTCAATATGCTGCCGATTTTGTAAGCCCTTTCAATTAATTTTTCATAAGTCCAAGACACTTGACGTCCTGATTCATCTTCCCAGATCAAAGCGGTTTTATCACGGGAAGATTTAAATTTTTCAATTTCATCAACCGCGTTATACTTCTCCGGCGCAATCAAATCTTCTCTTCTCAACCCATCCATCTCCTTGTCTTGTGCCATCTTTTTATTATACATAATCCTTTCATACAATTGTATTCCGAAATGCCTATTTTGCAGAACATAAAAAAGAGTGGGGATTAAACCCCACCCATTATCCATTGCTTTTTAATTTTAATTATTGTTGTGTTCCACCCATTTGCTGTTGAGCGAAAGAAACTAAACGCTTAGTGATTTCTCCTCCAACTGAACCGTTTGCACGAGAAGTAGTTTCTGCTCCAAGGTTAACGCCAAATTCAGAAGCGATTTCGAATTTCATTTGGTCGATAGCTTGAGCAGCACCAGGAACCAATAGTTGGTTAGAACTGCTTTGTCTGTTGTTTTGAGCCATGTGTTCTCACCTCCTTGTGAGTATAGATTGTGTAAAAACACATGACTTCATACAAAGAATGTTTGGTAATTGTATGCAAAAACAGACAAAGGCGTTTGATCGAATATTCCTTTAGAAAAAGTCCGCAAATTGATCTTTCGTTTCCGCTTTGCTGCTCAAAACAATCGTTTCTGTGTTCTCCACAGCTTCGTTGATGAGCGGTTCGAAATCTGTGTAGCTTTCAAAGTGTTCGATTTTTTCTTTTTTCGGACGCGTTTTCGGCGCAGAAGGCGTGAAGATCGTGCAGCAGTCTTCGTACGGACGTATGCTGATATCGTACGTATCGATTTCCTTCGCTTTTTCGATGATTTCCGTCTTATCCATGCCGATTAAAGGGCGCAAAACCGGCGTGCTCGTGACCGCGTTGATGGCATACATGCTTTCGAGCGTCTGGCTTGCCACCTGGCCGAGGCTTTCTCCTGTAAAAACGGCAAGCGCGTTATGTCGTTCGCGCAGTTTGTCGGCGATCTGCAGCATCAGCCTTCTGGTCGCCGTCATGGAATAGTTTTCGGGAATCTGCTTTTGAATGAGCTCTTGGGTTTTCGTAAACGGAACGATATGAAGCTTGATGTCTCCGCCGAAAGCCGTAAGGCGTTTAGTGAGATCAATCACTTTTTGCTTGGCCCGTTCGCTTGTATATGGCGGGCTGAAAAAGTGAACAGCTTCGATCTCAAGCCCGCGCTTCATGGCATAGAACCCGGCAACAGGGCTGTCAATTCCGCCGGATATCATAAGCATCGCTTTTCCTCCGCTTCCGACCGGCAGTCCGCCCGCACCTTTTTCATCCCGGAATGTCAAATACGTAGCATCTTCCCGAATTTCGATCCGCAAATGGATGTCCGGGGAATGAACGTCAACGGTAAGATCATCGGTGTTGCGCAAAATGTGTCCGCCGATTTCGGCATTCATCTCATTTGTATTTAATTCAAACTGCTTGTAAGCCCTTTTTGTCGATACTTTAAAGGTATCTCCGGGCTTGTATTGTTCTTGAACAGACGCGAGCGCCGTCTCTTTAATGCTTTCCAGATCTGTCCGGCATTTCACGGCAAGACTGAACGATTGGATGCCGAAAACGTTTTTCAGACGGGCCATTACGGCTTCCGCGTCTTCTCCGTTTAATACGAGAGTCATCCTGTCACGTGTTGACTCATAACGGACGTTGCGGAAATCGCGCAAGACCATTTTGATATTTCTTTTCAGGCGATCGACAAAAAGCTTTCTGTTCTTTCCTTTTGTTGAAATTTCGCCAAATCTGATTAAAATATAGTCTTCATTCATTGTGTCTCTACCTCATAATTCCTTTTAGTTTGTGTAAACTTTCTTTTAAGGCCGTCATAAACGGGCCGACAATCTCCTGATTGTCCCGGTATGTCATACTGATTCTGATGCTGCTTGCCGCTGCATCTTCACCTTTTCCCATTGCTAAAAGCACCTTGCTCGGCTTATGCTGTTTTGAAGAGCATGCTGATGTCGTCGATACGAAAATACCCCGCTCTTCTAGCATATGCAAAAGGACCTCAGCCTTCAATCCCGGCACGGAAAAATTAATGATATGCGGCGCGCTGTTTTCTTCCGGCGTATTTAATATAACACCTTTTAGCTCTTTTAGCTCCTTGATAAAAGCCAATTTTGCCGCCTTTATTTCTTCTATATAATGGTTATAATCCTGTTTTGACATATTGATCGCTTTTGCAAGCGTAACAGCGCCGGCGGTATTTTCAGTTCCGGCACGCCTGTTGTTCTGCTGTTCTCCTCCGGAAATCAAAGGAAAAAGCGAAATCCGTTCGTTCAGAATGAGCGCTCCTGTTCCTTTTAAGCCGTGAAATTTATGGCCCGATATCGTACAAAGGTCAATGTCCGCCCCGGAGATGTCCAGCGGAACCTTGTTAATGCCTTGAACGTGATCAACGTGAAAGTATGCCCTTGTGTTTTCTTTTACGATTTTGCCGATGTCTTCCACAGGCTGGATGACACCTGTTTCATTGTTGACGTGCATGATGCTCACCAGAATCGTGTCTTTGCGGAGCGCTTGTTTCAGATCTTCAAGCGAAACAAATCCGCGGCTGTCGACAGGAAGATATGTAACCTCAAAGCCGAAGGCTGTCTTCAGCTGCTCCAAAGATTCCGTCACAGACGGGTGTTCAATGGAGGAAGCAATAATATGTTTTCCTTTTTGCATATGTGCCAAAGCAATGCCTTTCAGCGCCATGTTGTTGGCTTCTGAAGCCCCGGACGTAAACACGATATCATGACTTTTTAGCGAAAGCGCCGTTTTGATCTGTTTCCGCGCTTCTGAAAGCAATTGATCCGCTTCAATGCCGTGGCGGTGCAGCGACGACGGGTTGCCGAAGAAGCGCTGATTTACTTGTTCATAAATTTGTAATAATTCAGGATATGGTTTTGTTGTTGAACTATTATCAAGATAAATCATGATCTACTCCTTTAAAAATGAACGTTCTTTTTCATGACTGTATATGTTATCATATCAACTTGTAATTGAAAATTAAAAATAAATGTTTGACTTCTCTGATTTTTAAAATATAATAGTCTTTGGACTTTTGTCATATTATATCACGAAAATAAATTGACAGAAAATTTAAACAACAAACCAGGAGGTTCTTTTTAATGAAAACTTCACTATCCGCTAAGGAAACGACGGCGATTGGACTTATGCTGTTCGCCCTCTTTTTCGGAGCGGGAAATATGATTTTTCCTCCCCAGCTCGGTCAAGCTGCCGGAGAGAATGTTTGGCCGGCTATCATCGGATTCTTGCTGACAGGCGTCGGTCTTCCGCTGCTCGGCGTCATCGCGGTTGCTCTAAAAGGGAGTGCAAAAGGCCTAGCTGACAAAGCCCATCCGGTCTTCGGCACGATATTAATCGTCAGCATTTATTTGACGATCGGACCTTTGTTTGCTATTCCGAGGACAGGAAATGTTTCATACGTGATAGCGGTGGAGCCGTTTTTAGGGAAACATTCATCAAGTCTTTATCTGTTTATCTTTACCCTGATATTTTTCGGAATCACTTATTTCCTGGCTTTAAACCCAAGCAAGCTTGTTGACCGCATCGGTAAAATTTTAACACCGATATTATTGACTGTAATCGCAATATTAGTCATCAAAGCGTTTATCACCCCGATGGGCAGCATCGGCTCTGTGACAGAGGCCTATCAATCCGCACCTCTGTTTGTCGGATTTTTAGAAGGATATAAAACGATGGATGCGATCGCTTCAATCGTATTTGGAATTGTCGTTATTACCGCGATTAAAGACCGCGGCGTTACAAATCCAAAGTCAATCGCCGCTTCATGCATCAAAGCGGGGATCGTCGCTGCAGTCGGTCTCGGACTCGTTTATGTTTCTCTCGCTTATTTAGGGGCGACAAGTGTTGAAACCGTCGGTTCGCTCAACAACGGCGGCGAAATATTGTCCAAAGCTTCCGCGTATTTATTCGGCTCGCTTGGAAATGCCGTGCTCGGTATCGCGATCTTGTTCGCCTGCCTGACGACGAGCGTCGGACTCGTTTCCTCTTGCGGAGAGTATTTTTCAAAGCTGATTCCGAAGCTCTCTTACAAAGCTGTTGTCATCATCGTGACGCTTTTCAGCCTTGTGATTGCCAATTTCGGACTGACAGAAATCATCTCGTTTTCAGTTCCGATTCTGTCGGCGATTTATCCGCTTGCGATCGTCGTCGTTTTGCTCTCTTTCATTGACAAGCTGTTTGCTGAACGACGCGAAGTCTATATCGGTGCCCTTATCCCGACTGGAATTTTAAGCATCATCGACGGATTAAACGCGGCGAAAATTCCGCTGGGTCCGGTAAACGATATCTTAAAAGCGAACATCCCGCTGTTCAGCATGGGTGTCGGCTGGGTCATTCCGGCTGTTATCGGCGCGGTGATCGGTTACATTGTGACATTTTTCATCGCTTCGCCGAAAGACAAATTAAAGAAAGTCAGCTGATCTTTGAAAAACCGGCTCTGTTTTTAAACAGGGCCGGTTTTTTTATTTTTCATTGCAGCTATAGACAAAAAAACCCGACACGCCTTTTCACGTGCCGGGTTTTTGCTCTATTCAGGCTGCTTCGCGTCCGCTGCCAGCCGGGCAACTGCTCCCGGCGACGCTTTTTCGACCGCTCTGGCGGCAATGTCGTAAGCCTCTTCATACTGATATGCATAAAAACTTTTCTCTGCTTCTTTGAGCTGTTCGGAAAGAATCCGGTCCTGGCTTCTGAAGCGGTTGCCATATTGGATGATGCGTTCGATCAGCAAAACCATTTCAACCAGTTCATCCGTCTTTGTTTTCACTTCTGTGACAAGCTGTTCCGCCTCTTGAAGGCGTTCGTTCACCGCATCCATGTTCAGCGGCAGCTCATTCAGCTGTTCTGTCACTTTCTGCACAGTCGTCTGCGACTGCCGGATCTTTTCGGTTATGGCTTCCGGAATCCCTGGAACATTGCTTTTCTCCAGGCTCCGAGCCGTATCCTTGATCGTCTGCTTTAATTGCTTGAGAAGCTCTCTTGCCTGAAGCTCTTCTTTTCTCAGCATTTGCAGCATGTCCCTGTATTCGTCATGCTCCCGTTGAGCGGCTTCCATCTGCTTTTCGATATCCGCAAGCTCTTCCTTTAACAGCGAGTAGGCGACATGTTTCTGATCAAGCCTTTCTTTCACTTGTTCGAACTGCTTTTCGATCATTTCAAGGCGTTTTTCGTATGACTGCTGTTTCTCCAGTTCTCCGGTTGTCAGTCTGTAGCCTTTCTTGACGAGTTCGGTTTCAGCTTCGGTATCCTTTTTGGAGGCTTCAAGCTTTTCCAATGCAGCGGCAAGCTCAGGCACTTTCCCCAAAATTTCCTGCCCTGCTTCGACTTCATGCTCCAGCTGGTTATACAGCGTCTGGATCGTTTCATCAATCATCTGCACGATTGCGGCGGCTTCTTCTAAATCAAGTTCGTCCAAAAGCGCACCTTCAGCACGCTTCAATTCTTTCAAAAGGTTTTCGAGCTCCTTCTCCACTTGAATATGATCGAGCTTGTACCCTTTATCGATCATTTCCTGATAGCCGGCTTTCAATTTGGCGAGTTCCTGCGGAACGGTCTGCTTGCAGCTTGCAAGCAGTTTCGGCACATCGTCTATGTATGATTGAAGCTCTTCAAGCAAACGGTCTTGGGCGAGCAGCACCTTTCTGGCTTCTATATAATTTCCGCCTTCTGTTTCCTCTTCAAACTGTTTAATGCCTTCCCACACGGTATCGAGGTCGGTTTCAATTTTCTCATAGAGGTCTCCGTACAGGTGACTGTATGCCAAAAGGTTTTTCCGCACTTTTGTATACCGTTCTTTTACCTCTTCGATTTCTTTGCGGTTCTGCTCTTCGCTCGAGACAAGATCGGCGATTTCCTTTAAGATGTCTTCAATGTTGGATTCAGCCGCTGATAAAAGATTCTCAATATGCGCGAGCACCTGTTTCGATTTTTGAAAACGGTATTTGTCGGCGCAATCCTCGGCTTCAAACAGAAGCTCTTCGACTTTGGGCATATGCGAGGTGACGATTTCATCCCATTCCCGGCGCCACCTTTCAAAGAATTCCTCAGTCTGCCCCGTCATTTTCAGATGCTTGATTTTTGACATCTCTTCCACGATCGATCGGTTCATGATTTCGATTTTCCAAGCTTCTAAACGGTCGATCTCTTTATATATATTTTTTCTGAATAAGTAGCCCGTAGCGAATAAGATTAAAAATAACGCCAGTAAGCCAATGACAAACTCCATAATGAGCCCCCTTGCTGTTTATCTGTTCTGTCAGGGTATGTATTTGAAATTGTTATGTAAAAATGAAGTTAAACTATCGTTTTCATTGTTCTTATGATACCATGTAACCAACATTTTTTGAGCAGAATTTTTAATTTTTTTACATCAAAGTGACAACATCTGACTATTTTTTTACGGGGTGACATCATGCTGAAACGAGACGGTCATGTTCATTCTCCCTTTTGTCCGCACGGATCAAAAGACGAATTCAGATATTATATAGAAGAATTATGCAAAAAAGGCTTCCGATCCGTATCCTTCACCGAGCATGCGCCGCTTCCGCCTTCATTCATGGATCCGACCCCGGAGAAAGACAGCGCCATGCCGATCTCCGAGCTGGACCGCTATATTGAACGGCTGACCGAACTGAAGGAAGAATACAAAGGACAGCTCGACGTTTTAATCGGTCTTGAAGTCGATTATATCCGCACCTTTGAACACGAAACGAAAGCTTTTCTCGATCAATACGGCACGCATCTTGACGACAGCATTCTTTCCGTTCATTTTTTGCCGGCCGGATCATCGCACATCTGCCTTGACTACGATGAAAAAGCGTTTCAGCAGCTGATCGGCTGCTACGGCAGCACAGAACAGGTCTATCTCGCCTATTATGACGAAATTTATTCTTCCATTGTATCACCGCTGGGAGCATTTAAGCCAAAACGAATCGGCCACATTACGCTTGCGAAAAAATTTGTGAAGCTGTTTCCGTATTCGATGTCAGAAAGCGTCAGAAAATCGGTCTCCTCCTGTTTGGATGAAGCCGCAAAGCGCGGATACGAACTTGACTTTAATACGTCCGGCCTCCGCAAGCCTTATGCAGGCGACGTCTATATGGAAGAATGGATGATAAAAGAAGCGGAACAAAAAAACATCCCGCTTGTCTTTGGGTCTGATGCCCACCAAGCAGAGGATGCCGGATTTGGTTACGAACATTTTGAGAGCCGCTTGGCTAAATAACGGCGGCTTGCCGACCTTCTCTGTACAACAGACTGAGAAGCCATGTTTTGACTTCCTTGTAATACGCCTGATAAAAGTACGGCTCGTGCGGCTGTACATACAGCACTTCTGAAATATATTGAGGCTGCAGATAAGGCATCATTAAAAGCGACTTCAGCTGAATCATAAAATGGGAAAGGGGAAAACGGGAAAATTCGTTGTCCTCATTTCCCTTTTCAATGATCAGGTGGAGAATGTACTTTTCTTTTGTTAAATATGTCGACATCACTTCGCGATTCAGTGTGGAATCAATCGTGACTTCGCGATAAACAAACCGAGTTAATTGACGGTGCTCATGCTGATACGATAGAATATCAAAAACCAATTGAAGAAGGCAATCCGTTGCACCTGCATCCGGAAGGCGTTCATAACCCTTTTCAAGGACTCTTAAATAGCCTTCATAAAAACGGGATATCAAATGCTCCATTAAACCGCCTTTTCCATTAAAATAATAGGAGATGTGGGCGACATTGACATTGGCTGCTCGGGCAATTTCGCGGACGGATGTTCCTGAAAAACCTTTTTGGTTGAACAGCTCCACGGCAGATTCGATGATCCTGTCCTTCGTGGTTGAAATAGCGTTTGATCCCATCTTGTTTCACCCCTTCTTACTTAAAACAATTCCACTTCAAGCGGAATTGTTCCTGTAAAAAGTGCTCGACAAATAGCATCACGGCAAGCGTGTTTTTGCCATTTCAAAGAAAAAGCGAGGGAAATTATCATGTTTCATGTCGAAAAAACAGAAGGCAGCAAAGAAAAAAAATACGAGCTTCTCCTCAAACAGATCGATGCGCTGACAGAAGGCGAACCTGATATGATCGCCAATACAGCAAACGCCTCCGCTCTTTTATATCAATCATTGGAAGACATCAACTGGGCGGGTTTTTATTTTGCCAAAGACGGCGAGCTTGTGCTCGGTCCGTTCCAGGGACTTCCTGCATGCGTAAGAATCCCGTTCGGGAAAGGCGTCTGCGGCACCGCTTATACAAACGGCCGGGTCGAGCGCGTTGAAGATGTGAACGCGTTCCCCGGACACATTGCGTGTGATGCGGCGTCCCAATCCGAAATCGTAGTTCCGCTTGAAGTGGACGGGAACATCATCGGAGTGCTCGATATCGACAGCCCGATTAAAAACCGCTTCGATGAAACAGATGAGTATTATTTGAAAAAGTTCACAGAGATGCTTGGAGAGCGTTTAAGCGAAAAGAGCCGGTAAATCCGGCTCTTTTTTAATGTGTCATAAACCTGTTTTTCCCGTTTCGCTTTGCATTGTACAGCGCGACATCCGCCTCTTTAAAAAGGCAGGTTAAAGATTTCGGACGATCCTGAGACCAATTGGATACCCCGCACGAAATCGTCACCTTTGGATCAGTGCATTCCCTGACAAGCGTAATCAGCCTCTCAGCAAGCATTTCACCGGTGTTCAGCCCTGCTTTCGGCAAGTATACCGCAAGCTCTTCTCCTCCCCACCTTGCTGCGACGTCCTGGTCGCGGATGTTTCGCTGGATCACCCTGGCGACTTGAATGAGAATATCATCGCCTTTCTGATGGCCGTACGTATCGTTAATCTGTTTAAAATCATCGATATCAATCAATACGAGTACGCCGCTCTCATCCGCTTTCATACTGTACCCGATTTTTTCATCGAAATAGCTTCTCGAGTAAAGCTCTGTCAAACGGTCTGTTTGAACAAGATACTTCAGCCGGTCGCGCAGCATCAAATTCGACACGGCGAGCGTGGAATGCCTGATCAGCGTCTGAAACAGCTTAAACATTTCAAATGAAAAAGAGCAGACGTTTTTTTTCAATACGATGACAAATCCTTTGTTTTCATTATTCTCCAGCATCGGAACGCCCATTAATGAAGCATAACCGTCATTTCCAAAAAACGAAGAACCGTTTCCGACAAATACCCCGTTTTCCTCTGAAATCTTTTCTTTAACATAGCGGATGTATAGAAGGGCCGCATCCGTCTGAAAAAAACTGGTGCTTCCCGGCAGCAGGGTTTCCTCGTCCAAATGATTTTTATAAAAAAAGCCCACCTCTTCGGCGCCAAATGAACTGATCAGCCTTTCGGACAAACTCTTCATCATATCAGGGAGGCGTTTCGTCCGGTTCAGCTGATGCGATGTTTCATTAATCAGCTCCAAATTTGAAATCATATTCTGCGACTGTTCGTAAAGCCGGGAATTTTCAAATGCTTTCCCTGCCGCATTCGAAATAATGCATATATCCGCTGCCGTATCGGCAGCCCCTGGTCCAAAAGCCTTCAAAACGCCATACGTTCCCTGCCGGCCTTTAATCGGAATGTAAACTTCCGATTCATTTTTGCTCTTCGCCTGTCCTGATAAGTATGCCTCTAAGGCGAAAGAATCGGTCGATTCGCTTTGCACATCTAACTCTATCGCAGGAAGGCTGATGTATTGGTCCTCATCGTATGACAAGAAAAGACAATATGCCAAAAAAGGAAAAACATCCCTTAAACTTTCAACCATTGTCTTGAGCACCTGCTCCTGATCCATCAGCTCATGCAGCAGCGCCGTCTTTTCATAAATCTTTGTTTTATTGAGCTCCTCATGAAATAATGCATCAAGTTTCAGACAATGCATTAAAAACAGGCGGATGGATTCAGCAAGACGTTCTGGTACTTTATAATTCTTTAGACACAAAAGTTCTATATATTTGCTGTTTTCTTCTATTGTTATAATGATATAATAATCATTTACTCTGCTGATCTGGCCGCTTTGGCCGTTCGCTCCCTGCGGTCTTGAAGAAGGACGCAATGTAAGTGATATAAACGAAAAAAATGACTCTGCTGCCGCTTTTAGCCAGGCAACAGAGTCATCGTACGAGACGGCCGGCTTTTTTAAAAGAAATTGGAACAGCTTCTGATGAAAAGACAGATATAGGTCTTCAGTTTGTTTGTTCATGGTCATCACCTTAAAAAAATCCGTTTTATGTATTTTATTTTTCTGATTATATCATAAAAAACAGGACTTTATACTTATTAACGATTCGGGCTCTTTGGGACAGTCCAAGAATGGTTGACTTTGCACAGCGGACATTATATAATCTTCTTTGTGTGAAATAATGCAGCCTTTTTGTTCTGCTTCTGTGTTTCATTTTGTTCCTTATCTATTAAGGTGTATCGTGTAACTCTTTGCTGCTGGAGCGAGGATACATGAAAACAAAATGGACATGGCTGAATTGAACAGATGGGTTTTATTTTCACAAAAATAAAACCAAAGGAGGAGTCACATTATGGCTCGCTATACAGGTCCAAGCTGGAAATTATCCCGCCGTTTAGGCATCTCTTTGAGCGGTACGGGTAAAGAATTAGAAAAACGTCCTTACGCACCAGGTCCTCACGGTCCGGGACAGCGTAAAAAACTATCAGAATATGGTTTGCAATTGCAAGAAAAGCAAAAGCTTCGCCATATGTACGGTGTGAACGAACGCCAATTCCGCAACCTTTTTGACAAAGCTGCGAAAATGGCTGGTAAACACGGTGAAAACTTCATGATTCTTCTTGAAGCACGTCTTGACAACATCGTTTACCGTCTTGGCCTAGCGCGCACTCGCCGCCAAGCACGCCAATTGGTAAACCACGGTCACATTCTTGTTGACGGAAGCCGCGTTGACATTCCGTCTTACCAAGTTAAACCTGGCCAAACGATTTCACTTCGTGAAAAATCTCAAAACCTTTCTGCAGTTAAAGAAGCGGTTGAAGTGAACAACTTCGTTCCTGAATACCTGACTTTTGACGCTGAAAAGCTTGAAGGTTCACTAACTCGCCTTCCAGAGCGTTCTGAGCTTCCTGCTGAGATCAACGAAGCATTGATCGTTGAATTCTACTCTCGTTAATAGAAAATGCTCTTTAAAGAGCATTGGCAAAAACCCTGGAATTGTTGATATATCAGCGATTCCAGGGTTTTTTGTTGTATTCTTCTTCCACCGTTGATTCGGGGAGATTGCGGGCTGTTGATAAGCCGGGAATAAAACGGACCCAGCTCATAAGCGTCAAGTTTTTAATAGATGATTTTTCTTGCAAGATACCTCCTCACAAGCAAGATATGACAAACGTCTCCTTTTCTCTTATACATATATTCGGTAAAATCAAATCGTTGGTTAAAGAATGAAAACGGAGGAGTGACCAACAAATGCTTATGTTTTTTGGTAAGTTTCTCTTGTTCTACTTGTTCTGTTTAGCTGCATTCGCCATTTTCAAAGTCATGTACTACAATATCAGCAAAAAATGGGTTGCAAAGACTGAAGATGGCACTAAACTGAATTGGGCTTTGAATGTCTTTGTTAAACACGGTAAGAAAATGGACAGCAACGACTGCTTTGTGATGGGGGTGTTAGCGGGATGGTGTGCGATTTATTTATAAAAAACTCCCGGAAGGCTTCGATGAGGGCTAAGATCCGTCCCGCGATACGAGGGGCATGAACTTCAGTGACTGCTTTTGTTTTAGCCTCGCCCATTTGACTGTCTCCGGTATCTCAAAACCATCTTGAATCGTCACTGAAATTGATATGCCAAACAATCTTCGGAAATACGGGCATCTCTCATTAAAAATCAAGTTAACAGTCGTTCCCCTTCGGTCTTCTTCAGACTATAAAAAACCCCAATCGCCAGATGATTGTCTAACAATTGGGGTGCAATTTACGATACATTTACTTTTGGATCTGGTCCATATTGATTTTCTTTTGTTTCGCCAGCCTGACAGTAAAAAATCAGCAGAATGACAGCACCGATAATCGGCAACAAGCCAATTAAAATCCACCAGCCGCTTCTTCCGGTATCATGCAGCCTGCGGACATTGACAGCCAAAGAGGGCACCAAAACAGCCAACTGATAAATTAAGATCAGGACGTACCCGAGGAATCCACCGCCATACCCGATGATATATCCTACTTGATATCCATCATATCCTTCCGCTGTCATGATTCCTGAAATAAATAAACTTACGATCATTACTGTTAAGATAAATAAAATAAAACATATGATACCGTTAAACAAATGAAACAACCAATATTCCTTTCGTCTTGCTCTCCCTTCAAAATTCGCATAATTCCTCAAGCCTTTCCAAAACCACTTCATACAAGTTCCTCCATTGTCAAATCTATAAATTTGCGAAAAACATATGAATTATACCATAAAATATCATTATCGACCATTTACTTGAAGGATGCTCCCAAGTCATCTTAGAGGAACATTTTTTTAATTGGAATTTGAGCTTGTGCCTTTTCAAAATTTCAGTTCTCATTTCACCATTGCTTCTGTATAATATGAATCATCCATTTCGCCTCTGTAGCTCTAGAAGGGAAGAGCGCCGTAAAACATTGTAGGAACGGGTCGCAAGGCAAGGGTTTCAGAAGCACCGAAAAGCAAATAGCTGAGACAGGTGGAATTCCTGTCGGTGAAAGTCCGTAGGGAAGCGTGTTCTCCCCTAGCCTATGCTTACGAGTGAGTGCGGGTTCGAATC
>Ga0180433_10001476_pt1 | contig 39137 bp, 28 predicted proteins | sample SS_ome_8_FD_132980 | JGI IMG/M metagenome (GOLD analysis project Ga0180433, IMG submission 132980) | Hypersaline lake sediment archaeal communities from the Salton Sea, California, USA - SS_1_D_1 metaG | ecosystem: Environmental > Aquatic > Non-marine Saline and Alkaline > Hypersaline >... | reverse complement strand
TCCGTCTTCCAGGACCACGGTGCCACGAATGGCCGCATCCTGGGCAAAAGCCAGAGGCGCAATGAGGGCAATCACTGCCAGCAAAGCAAATAGCTTCTTCATACATTCCTCCTTTAGGAATTTTTGATGTTTCAGCAACGCAATTCCCTTGCCAGTGGGAGGAATGGCATGTCACGGGCAAAACCGCGCCATAAATTCACCAAAATGAATGTTGATTGAATATTTTGAAGCCCAAGAGGGCTTTTTCCCCATCTATCTGGATATTTCTACGGTTTTTTGGATCGCAATTCCGGCAAGGATCCTCACCGGATCTCGATGCGACAGGTGTCCTGGATCCACACCCGGACCGGCCGGGAATCGACTCGGGCCGGACGGTATTTCCACTTCTGAAGATTTCCGGTCACCTCGGCCTTCAGGTCATCGGGCAGGGAGGAGAAAAGCCTGACCCCGCATACCGACCCTTTTTCGTCGATCAGCAGGGAAAATTCCAGAGTACGGCGGCGACCGGGATAATTCCTCTTGATCAGGTCGGAAAAAACCATCTCACCGGCGATCTTCACCGGTTTTTCAGTAACCTGACTGAGGGGGACCAGCGGCACTTCAGAGGGGGTTGACGGAGAGGGACCGGTTTTTGAGGATTCTTCCGCCGGTTCCGGAGGCGGTTCTGACTGCGTCTCTTCCCGATCGGATTCCGAAGTGCTTTGAGACCGGGGCACCGCCTTCGTCTCTTCTTCAGATTCTCCCGGTTGTCTGGATATCGGCCGGCTGGTCGGCTCCTCTGACAACTGACGTTTTTCCCGGGCCGGATCTTTGGCGGGGGAAGCGGAGGTTTGCGGGCCATCCGATGGTTTCTGCTTCGGAGAAGGATGGCCGGCCGTCTTTACCTGAGAATCGGTATCACGGGGGGAAACACGCAGGTCGGGAGAAATGGCGTCGGGCCCGGAACCGGAAACCTGCAGGTCAGCGGGTTTTTCCTCCTTCTCCCCGCTTTTCCGGAGGGAATCCGGGTCTGAAACAGGAGAGGACTCTTCCAGCCGGGCAGATTCTCCGCCGGACGGGTCGGTGCCGGTAACCGGGGGAATCGATGATTCCTGTTTCCGGCGACCGGTATTGTCCAGTACGGTGAGGGCCAGCACCGCCACGATACACAGGACCGCGATGATGACCACGATGGGAAAAGCCCGTGACTTTCGGGGTTTGCTCTTTTGGGCCAGTTTCTTCTTCAGGTCATCTGCAGAGATGCCCTGCTGGAGGGTTTTGCGCGCTTCTTTTCCCCGGTTGTTCAAAAGTTCGGCAATGGGAACGGTATCCCCGTCCCGGGCCCGGGGAGGGAACAGTTTGTGGAGGATCCTGGCCAGGGTCGGCTTCACCGCATAGGTATGGGTGACGGAAAATTTCTCGGAAATATAGCTGGTGAATTCGTCAAAACCGGCCATCCGCTGTTCCATCTCCGGGTGCAGGGTTCGCTGAAAAAATTCCAGCAGGCTGCTGATAAAGGAAGTGTCGGTGGTGGGCAGGGAGATATTGAAGCTGATGTTGGTCACCGCCTGCTCAAAATCAGTGGGTTCCACGGAAAAATATTTGCCGGTCAACAACCGGTAGACGACATGTCCCAGGTAATAGATCTCGGAACGGTAATGGATTTTATCCTGCCGGATCAATTCCGGTGCCAGCCAGATTTTGTAGTTGGCCTTGATGTAGGAATAGGATTCACTGCACAGAAAGGAAAGCAGACCATAGTATTTCAGGTAGATCTCCCCCTCATAATCGATCAGCACGTTCTCCGGGATCAAAAATCCGTGGTAGGAAGGGCGTCCCTTCAGAATAACGGCGGAACCGGTATCGATAAGGTGGGTGATCCGCAATACCATGGCGATCACATCCTTGAACTCCAGGTTGGTCTTCTGCTTCTCCAGTTCATCGATGATCGATTTCAGATTCTTGCCCTTGATCCTCGGATACACCAGCAGGATCTCCCCGTTGTGCATCAACAGCTCCTCGGGCCGGAGGAGGTTGGGGATGGTGCTTTTCCGGATCTCCTGCACATACTGGCGGATACCGTCGATATTCTCGGAATGATCGGATATGTAACGGTGCAGCCGGACCACGATGTAATTCCCTTTCGGCTGGTTGTCCACCACCTTTTTGGCCAGGAAGCTTTTGCCGAAAGCGTCGTGGCTGATCTCCTCTATAAGCACATAATCCTGCAGAAGATTGTACTGTTTCATGATTCTCCTCTCGATGCATTAGAAAATAAGGGAATCGGGGAAAAATGTCAATACAGGGAGATGATTTTAAGGTAGAACTCCGGATGCCCCGGAAGACAACCTGCCCCGGGGTCTGGAGAAAGAGGGTCAATCCGAGGGTGGAGAATTCCCGGAATCGGGTTCCTTTTTCTGCAGGTCCGCCCGTTTCTTCATGATCTCTTCGGCGGTATAGGAAGAGAGGTAAAAGGGATACTCATTCTGGGAAGAGAGGGCGGGATACTGCTGCTCATCCTCTCCCTTCTTCTGGTAGATCTTCAACTCGTAATCCTGATCGCCGTTGAACCGGATCCAGTACACCAGCCGGGAGTCGTCGATCCATTCTTTGGCTTCTTCCGGGTCGAGATACTTGCTGCAGGATAGATCGGAGGCACTGGTCAGCAGCGAATCCACTGCTTCGGCATCCAGATTCTCTCCCCGGTCATCCACCCAGGCGACAGCGGGCGAAGCCGCCGCGGGTTCCGCCTCCCCTTCGCTCTCCGGTTGCGGGTCCGGTTTGCTCAGGGATTTTTTCACCACCATGGTGGTGGAATCGTACTCGGCGGTGATGGCGGTGATCTCGTCCCGGTTGAAAGAAAGCGCCTTTTTGTCCCGCAGATCGTCCATCGAACGGTCCAGCCGATACCGGAAGGAATCCCGGGCATGGTAGACATTCTGATCCTCGGGGAACCGCACATAGGTGTGTTGATTGGTGGCTGACGCTTCCCCTACCGCAAATTCCCTGAGCAGTTCTCCATCAGAATCAAAGGCCTTGACCTCGATGACATTCTCCTCGCCCAGGCCGTACCGGTGGTAATCTTCAGCCCGGGAGATCAACTCGGTAACCTGCAGCTGGCCGATCACCTTCTCCAGTTCCTCGATCTTGGATGCATCCGCCGGGAATCGCTTCTCCCCCAACATCCATTGGCCGTCGCTGCGGGTGATGGTCAGCTCTCTTTCCGGGGTTTTGATTTCGATGGTTTCGATATTCTCCGCCTGAATCCGCTCCAGATCAGGCAGCCGGTAGTGCACCTTTTCAGAACGGTGTAACAGCAGAAGGATGACCGATACCACGATCACCACCGCCAGGATGATATATTCTCTCTTTGAATTTTTCATAATCGTCCTCCTCCCGGAATCAGCCACGGGAATTGAATTTGTTGCGAATCATACGTTTCCGGTTGGTCCTTCTGGCCCAGACCGCAAAACCGATGACAATCACCAGCAGCGGCAAACCCGCCACGTTCACGTATTGAGCGACCCGTCGGGCAAACAGAGAGGTATTCCGGATGGGATTGAAACGCTGTTTCTTGGCCCGCAGTACCGCCAGATCTTCTTTGTTGTTCAGGTAATCCAGCATATTGATCAAAAACACGCTGTTGGCAAAATCCGGGGATACCAGCACGTTGTTTTTCAGAAATTCAGTGGAACCGATCAGGAAGATCTTCCCGCTTCTCCCCTGTTCAATCAATGGGGAAGGGGTTTTCAATCCCGTTGCGGCGATCACTTCCGGCTTCTCGGCAGGAGCCGCATCCTCTCCTTCTTCCTCATCGGTCTTTTCCTCTTCCGGCCGGGGTTTTTGGGGAATCTCCCGATCCTTGAAGTAACTCTCTGCGCTGCCTTCCCAGAGGAGGGCCAGGGGGAACTGGCGGTATTCCTCTTCCGCCTGCGGCGGTTGAATGAACATGGGCATCAGATTGATCCGGCCGCTCATCTCCCAGGCCTTATCCGAGGTCAAAACCAGCCGGGAAGCCTGGATGTCATGTTTCTGGATGGTTTCTTCCTCCACAGCCAGGGGGGCGCATTTAATCAGCACCAACTGCTTGAGATCCTTTAAAAAATCGAAATCATGGTTGATGTTTTTTTCCAGAATTTTAGGGGCATAGTAGATGGGCATCTCACCGGTTCTCGGATCCTGGTTGACGAAACAGTTTTTGTCCATCACGTAAGAACGTTTCACGGTCAGACCGTAGGAGTTGAGGAGTTTCTCCAGACCGGTATTCAGGGGCAGGTAAACCGGCTGCTGAAATCCGCGATTCATCATGTTGCGCTGATTCTGCTGGATCTCCTTGAAAGGATCCATGAAAACCGCCAGGGATTTGCCCTTCATCAAAAACTGATCGATCTGAAACAACTCCCAGTCCGAAAATTCCTCGGTAGGTCCGGCGATAATCAGGGTATCGATCCCCTCGGGAATCTCCTCCCGGGCAAGATCGATCTGTTTGATGGTGTAATTTTCACTGACCACCTCGTCAAATACCTTCAGCTCGCTTTCCTGTTGCTGCATCCGGGCAAACTGAGGAGGGAGCGCCGGCATCAGTGAAAGGGTCCCGCTGCTGGAAACGTAACCGATATCATCGTTGACCTGGATCAGGTTGTCAATATTGCTGCTGATAAACTCTTCCACCTTTTCCTTGTCGATCACCTGGAACTGTTCGGTCAATCCCCTTTCGGTAAGTGCCATGTTCTGGGTCAACAGATTTTTCTCAAATTTCCGGTCCCGATAGCGAACCTGCAGGGCCACGAAACCCTCTCCCGCCGGAATCACACCGCCGCCGGGCGTTCTCAGCTCGTCCCACTGCAGTTTGAAGCGTTGAAAGGGGGCCCCCTCCTCCTCACTGAGCGCTTCCCGGGAGGGATCCACCTTCTGCAGTTTCAGCCGGCTGTAATTCTCTCGGTTCAGATCGGTCACCACCTGATCCAGGCCTTCGTCCAGTTCGGTCAGTCCCTTGATTTCGACGTAATCCAGCAGATCGTTCAGGGAAGATGACCGGTACAAGGTAACCCGAATATCCCCGTCCAGGTTCAACAGGGCGGAAATTTTGTTGTTCATCTTCCGGATGGCAGTGGTGATCTTGTATTCCAGGCCTTCAGTGGAAGTAAGTGAATTGAGGTTTTCCACCACGTTGCCGTGGATCAGCACCATCCCCATATAGGCCCGCTGGACCTTGGCCTGGTCATTTTCGATGGTCTGGATGTTCACCGGGTAAATGCCGTAACTCTGGGCAAGCTCCCGGTTTTCCTTGGCCCTCGGTGAGAGATCTCCCTCTTCGGAGGAAACGTTGTAAAAACGGTAATTGAACCGGTCATTGGCGTAGATACTGTATTCTTCCAGCAGATCGTGCAGGTACTGTTCCACGTTGTTGTAAGGGGCCGGAATATTTTTGGAGAAAAAGACGTTAATGGTCAACGGCTCTTTGAGGGTGGATACCACTTCCTTGCTGGCCCGGGAAAGGGAATAAAGGTCATTTTGGGTCAGGTCCACCCGGAAGAAGAAATTGACCGCCACCAGGTTGATCAACACCAGGGCCACGGCGTAGGTAAGAAATTTATAATATTTTCCGTTTTCTATTCTGAATCCCATGATATTCTCCTTATTTCTTTTCCTGCATCACGATATTGGCACCGTATAAAAAGAGGAACATCACACTTAGAAAGTAAAGGATATCCCGGCTGTCCAGGATTCCCTTGGCGATATTCTTGAAATGAAAATTGGCGCTGGAATACTGAAAGATCCCCACCAGCCAATCCGGGATGAAAAACAGGATGAAATCCAGCAGTACCACCAGAATGAAACAGATGGTCATGCTGATGATGAAGGCCACCACCTGGTTCTTGGTCAGGGAGGAGGTAAAAATCCCCACCGCGCAAAAAGCGGCGCCCAGCAGGATTGCACCGAGATACCCCCCGATTACCGGTCCCAGGTCCAGGGTGCCGAAAAAAGAGACCGTTACCGCGTAAACCAGGGTGGGGGAAAGCATCAGGGCCACAAAGCTCACTGCGGCCAGAAATTTCCCCAGGATAATATCCCGGAAGGATACTGGAAGGGTCAGCAGCAGTTCATAGGAGCCCACGTTGATCTCCTCGGAGAACAGCCGCATGGTGATCGCCGGGATCACGAAGGCGAAAAAAACCGGCATCAGATTGAAAAATTTCACCAGATTGGCCTGCTGTTCCAAAAAGAAAGTGGAAAAAAACATCCATCCGATCACAACCAAAAATATGGAAATAACAATATAGGCGATAGGAGAAATAAAATAGGATTTTAATTCCCGTTTGAATATGGTGCTGATTTTACCGGTCATGATTCATTCTCCTTGGTCAATTTGCTGAATACCTTTTCAAAACTGGTTTCGCCGGTCTGCTGACGCAGTGCGTCAACCGTGTCATCGGCCACCACCTGTCCATTGTGAATAATAACCACCCGGTTGCAGGTCAATTCGGCTTCCGACAGGATGTGGGTGGAATATATGATGGTCTTTTCCTTGCCGATCCGTTTGATAATCTCCCGGGTTTCCACGATCTGGTTGGGATCCAGTCCGACGGTGGGCTCATCCAGAACCAGTATTTCCGGCTTGCCGATCAGGGCATGGGCGATCCCCACCCGCTGCCGGTATCCCTTGGACAATTCATCCACGGTTTTGTGCATTACATGCCGCAGGCTGCACAGATCCGCCAGTTCCTCGATCCGTTTTTCCCGTTCCCTTTGTTCCACTCCCCGGATCTCCGCCACGTACTGCAGATAGTCATATACGATCATGTCCGGGTATACCGGCGCGGATTCCGGCAGGTAGCCGATCATCCGCTTGATCTCCATCAGGTCCCGGTGTATATCGTAATCCTTAACCTTGACCGTTCCGCCGTTGGCTTTCAGGTACCCGGTCAGGATCCGGTAGGTAGTGGTCTTCCCGGCCCCGTTGGGACCCAGCAGGCCGAGGATCTCACCCTTCTTGACCGTGAAGGAAACATCTTTCAATGCACACACATCGCCGTAGTATTTGGTCAGCTTTTCAAACTTGATCATTGCGCATCTCCTGTTTTTGGGCTTCTTTGCCGCCTCTTGCCGTCATCCTATATTTTGGATTATGAGTTAAAATATTTTATCAAACCTCGCTGATATGTCAAGTGAGGAAACCGGCCTTTTCCTGAGAACCGGCGCCTCTTTTCTCTGACGGAAGATGGCCGCCGCAGGGTTGCATTTTAGGCTTGAAAAAAGCATTTTCTTCCAGTACACTGTCCTATGCATCCGGAAACTTTCCAAGGCGGTAACCAGGAGAAATAGACCCATGCGTGCCAGCAAAGACTCCTTCACCAAAACCGGTTTCATTCTCGCCGCGCTGGGCATGGCCATCGGGACCGGAAACCTGTGGCGTTTCCCCCGGGTGGTCACCCAGTCCGGGGGAGGGTCCTTCGTGCTGGTCTGGATCGTCTTTCTTTTCACCTGGTCGATTCCCCTGCTGATGATTGAATTCAGTATCGGAAGCAAATTCAAAAAGGGGCTGATCGGCGCTTTCAAAGAAGGAATCGGCAGCCGTTACGCCTGGATGGGGGCCTTTGTGGCCCTGGTATCCACCGCCATCCTCTTCTATTACTCGGTGGTCACCGGCTGGTGTATCAAATATTTATTTACTTCCCTGTTCAGATTCAATTCCCTGACCCGGGATCCCCGCTCCCTCTGGGAAGGATTCTCCAGCGGGGGACAGCCGGTTTTTTTTCATGCCCTGACCCTGATACTCGGGGGAAGCGTGATCATTTTCGGCATCTCCCGCGGCATCGAGCGAATCAACCGGGTCCTGATCCCCACCCTTTTTGTGATCCTGATCGCCGGGGTGTTGCGGGCCGTTACCCTGCCCGGAGCGCTGAAAGGTCTGGAGTTTCTCTTCTCTCCCAATTTGGCCGGGCTGGGTGATTTCAACGTTTGGATCAACGCCCTCAGCCAGGCGGCCTGGTCCACCGGCGCCGGATGGGGCCTGATCCTCACTTATTCAATTTACACCAGTCAAAAGGATGATCCCATTGCCTCTTCCGCTACCATCGGGTTCGGCGATTATTCCGCCGGTCTGCTGGCCGGGATGCTGGTGGTGCCCACCCTGTTTTTCGCCCTGAAGGGCAATGAAGCCCGGCTGTTTGAAGTGTTGAATTCCGGAGACCAGGGACTCACCTTTGTCGCCGTTCCCCAGCTGCTGAGGGGCATTTCCCTGGGCCAGATATTCCTGGTGCTGTTCTTTCTGGCCCTGTTCTTTGCCGCCTTCTCTTCCCTGCTTTCCATGCTGGAACTGCCCACCCGTATCCTGATCGACACCGGTATCAGCCGGCGCAAGGCCATTGTATTGGTAATTTCGGCAGCCTTCCTTTTCGGTCTGCCTTCCGCACTGTCGATGTCCTTTTTCGGCAATCAGGATACCACCTGGGGCTACGGACTGCTGATCTCCGGGGCTCTTTTCGCCTTCTTTGTTCTCAAGTTCGGGGTCAGACGGTTCCGGGAACAGATGCTGGAGTCCAACAGCCGGTTTAAGGTCGGACGGGTTTTCGATATCATGGTCAAATACGTGATCCCGGTCGAGTTCCTGGTGCTGATCGGATGGTGCCTTTACAACAGCGCCCAAAACAGGAGCCTTTTTGTCATTATCTCACAGTGGCTTTTCTTTTTGATTTTGTTTATAATATTCAACAGGTATCTGGCAAATAAGGTGAAAAGATGAGCATAGGTTCTCTGTTGTTCATGATCGGTTCCCTCGGCCTTTGTTTCGGCGGCTTTATCTATTTTATCTGCAAAAGTATCAAAGACTGATGCGATCCTCTCCGGGATATCCGGTCGCATTCCTATACGATTTTGATCACCGACTGACATCCCCGGCAGGTGATCATTTTGCCCGCAAATGCCGGTGAAAGCTGGCAGATCTTACCGCAACGTTCACAGGCAAAAGATTCCCAGCCCCCACCCTTTCGTTTATAGGTCAGGGGATCCGGGGCTTGGTTCGCCTTTTCCTTCCGTTGCCGGGCCAGGAGGGCCATCAGGGCCGCCATCTTCTTGGCCGGGATTTTTATATGCCGGGAGCAACGGGGGCATTCGAATTCCGACCACCGGAAACCCGGGGGAAGCTTGATTTTCAACCCGCAAAGGCAGGTGATAAAAATGAAACCGTTGGAGGCCCGGACCAGGTCTCCCAGATCCCGGCGGTTGGGGAGTTTTTCCTGCGGACCGGGCGGGCGGACCGCGATCCGGCGGTTCCGGTTCAGCAGGGAGGGGGGAATCAATGTGCCCTTGCTCACGCGGGAGAAGGATCGCTGGTAGGTGTCATAATCCACGCTGGTGGTAATGGATCGAAGGATTTTGATCCGTTTTTCCACCGGCGGATGGGTGGCAAACAACCCGGATGATCGCAGCTTGCGATCACGGACAAAGGGCTGAACGATATACATGGGCAGGGTGGTGGCATTGAAAAAAGAGAGTTCGGTCCTGGAACCGGAGATCTTGGCCAGGGCGTTGGCCAGCCCGGGCGGATAACGGGTCAAGCGGATGGCGGTGGCATCGGCCAGGTATTCCTTCTTGCGGGAGAGGGAAAAGTAAAAGATCCGGGTCATTACCGGGGCCAGAAGGGCAAAGATGACGGCAAAGACCATAAAAGGAGTGCCGGTCCCTACCCGCCCGCCGCGTCGCCCCCGGAATCGTACCCGGCTTCGGGCGGCGCCATGCCATAGCCCCCATAAAAATCCCTGGGAGAAGATGTTGATGGTCCCCAGCATCAACCCGGCGAAGGTCATGTACAAACTGTCCCGATTTAGGATATGGCTGACCTCATGGGCGATTACCCCCTGCAGTTCATCCCGGTTGAGTATTTTCATCAGCCCGGTGGTCACCGCCACCGCGCTTTTTTTGGGACTGCGGCCGGTGGCAAAGGCATTGGGGGTGAGGTCATCGACCACGTAAAGGGCCGGCAAAGCGGGCAGGTTGGCCGCCAGCTTCATCTCCTCCAGCACGTTGTGCAGCCGGGGGTACATGGAAGGGGTCACCCGGCGGGCGTGGTTCATGTACATGATGATGGCATTGCCTTTGATATAGCTGATGATAGACCAGCACATCCAGACCAGCGCCGCCAGCAGCACCCCGATCACCCCCCCATCCTGATCCGGCAGACTGGCCCTCCCCACCACATAACCGGTGGCCAGCAGGAGCAATCCGATGATGAGGAAGAGGACCAGGGATTTGCGGCGATTGGCCCGGATGAGTTCCCACATTCCTGCTTTCAACATAAACGAAGAACCGGATCAGAACTGTACTTTGGGGACCTCTTTTTCTCCCTCTTCTTCAATTTCAAAAAACTCTCTTTTTTTGAAATTGAACATCCCGGCGATCAGATTGGTGGGCACCATCTGGATCTTGTTGTTGTAAAACAGCACCTGGTCGTTGTAGGCCTGGCGCGCAAATCCCAGCCGGTTTTCAGTCGAGGTCAACTCTTCCTGCAGGGCCAGAAAGTTTTCATTGGCTTTCAACTGGGGATAATTTTCCACCACCACCATGAAACTGCCCATGGCGCTGTCCAGGCTCTTTTCCGCCTGAATTTTCTCATGGGGAGACTGGGCACCGGCGGCCAGGTTGCGGGCCTTGGTCACGTTTTCCAGGGTCTCCCGTTCGTGTTTCATGTAGGCCTTGGCGGTCTCCACCAGGTTGGGAATCAGATCATGCCTCCGTTTGAGTTGAACGTCGATCTGGGCCCAGGCATTGTCTACCTGGTTTCTCAATCCCACCAGTCGGTTGTACATGGCAAAAAACACGAAGATCCCAATCACCAGAATGATAAACAGAATCGCAGCTATTTCCATAGATTATCCTCCCTTGGATTTGCGGTTGCCAAAAATCTCCCGTAATACCCCGGTTACCCGGCTCTTTTCCACCTGCCCCCCCTCGCTCTCCGTAATGATCCCTTCCAGCTCCCCCCGGTCGAACCACAGACCGTGGTCGGGACAGCGGTCCAGCAGGAACCGCCGGGCAAAGCCCACGGCTGCCTTTTCCATCTTTTTTTTACAGACCGGACAGCGACGTTTTTTCTCCCGGGTTTCGCGGACCGGTTCCAACTCCTCCAGAAGGGCATCCCCGCCACACAGTCTCAGGATTTCATCCAGTTCCCCCCGATCCAGCCAGATCCCTCCGCAGCGGTAGCACAGGTCCACCTCCACCCCTTCCAATTCCAGGATCATCATCTCTTCTTTACAGGTCAGGCATTTCATCGTATCCCCTTGCCCCTGCCATTCTACAACGCTCCGCGAATATTTTCAATCCCGCAATGTCTACACCATACGAAAAGAAAATGATTCCCTCTCCCCCCGGGCCCCTTTTATCATTGGCCAGACCGCTGATCGTGATGAAAACATCCCCGGAAACCGCCAGTGTTTTGGCCGAACCCAGCGTCGCTTCCTTTATGGGAAACCCTGCGGAATTTTCCTTAAATCACAATCAACCGCTGTCAATTATCCAGGATCTGGTAGGCCGTAATGGTATTGTGGAAGAAGTTGGGAACGATCAGCAGTCTTTTTTCCTGAATATATTCAAAATCAGCGCTGTAGTAGCCGGGAGTGGTGGTATCCAGGAGTTTGGTTTTTCGGCCCTCCGGGGTTACGCGGTATACCTTCCCCTTCCACAAAGAGACCAGGTAGTTGCCGTCTTCATCGATCCGGAACCCGTCGATGAACCCGGTTTCAAATTCAGCAATAGGTTGGATGGTCTTGTCCGGCAGATTCACCGACTTGAGGGTACGATCCCCGCTGTTGCCGAAAAACAGGGTTGGGCCGGATATGTATATCACATTGGGATCGAGGACCTCATCCCCATCCAGCCAGATTTCCGCCCGGCCCTCTGCATATTTCCAGATGACGTTCTTCCGGGAATCTGTGATAAATATATTGCCCCTTTTGTCAATGGCAATGTCATTGAGGAAAACGGATCCCGCGACGGGGTATCTTTCGATGACCTTCCCTTCATTCAGGTCAATGACCGCCACGGCGTTTCGTTCGGCCGTATACAAGCGGTCTTTGTGAATGGTCATTCCCAGCGGGTTGTTCAAGCCGTCTATCCATTTACGTTCTTCAATCCCGCCATCCAGAGATACTTTGGAAATGAACTGGGTCACCCGGGGATTCCCCAGGTTGAACTGATCAAAACTGGTGACGTACAGCACCTCTCTTATGGGATCGTAGAGTACAGATTCAGCGGTGGTAAAATCATCCCGGCTTTCCCATCGCTTTTCCACGCCTTCTTTCAGGTATACGGCTTTGGCATCCCGGCACATGAATCCCCAGCCGCCGAAGGTTTCCCCGACGATCAGCACCAGTTCGTTCTTTCCTTTCTTCAGGGGCAGGGTAACGGCATCGAAAAACCCGATGATACCCTGAAATGAGCTGCCGCGGCCCCGGTAGGGACTGCTCCCGTTGAAGAGTTCTTCGCCGTTCAAAAATACAACCACCCAGTCACTGTACCCGAAACCCAGATTCAGCGGAGATCCGCTCCCGGATTCGAGGCTGGTCCGGGCAAAGACGAAATCCGGTTCCCGCCCCTGACGGGGAACATGCCGGGAGAGATTTACCAGCCCGGAGGGCTCGCAGGATACCTTCTGCCATTGGAGATTTGGTAATTCCTGCCGGTCATAGGTTTTCTCCAGATCGATCTGGCTGTATTTCACCGGCCGGGATATCTCCCAGTCGGTCAGGAGGCCGGGAGGTGATTCCACCGGCAACGGTGGATCGAATTCCGGCTCCGCTTCTTTATCCACCCGGAAGTTGGAAAAACAGGCGGAGCCGTCGGGAGGCGCGGTCAAAACGATCCCCCCTGAGCATTCACCGTGTTTGAGCTGGTTTATGACCAGGGAGGGAGCCGCGGATTCACCGAAGGACACCCGGGCCTGCTGGCCCCTGACTTCGATTCTCACCCGCACCCACTGGCCGGTGGGGATACGGAGGCCGGAGGTATACCCCTCCCCGTAGTACAACTGCCAGCAGGCAGCACCGTTGAAAATGGGAGTATACTGCAGGACATTGTCCATAATCCCGATGATATGGGGCCGGACATAGATATTCTCTGCCGCCGCCGGGGACTGCACCCGGAACCGGATTCCCGGATAAGAACGGGCCCCGGTCACCGCCATGTCAAATTCAATGATTCCGTTCCTGAATTCACAATCCTTCAGCCGGGCCGATCCCTGCAGGCTGTTCCGGCCCAGATGTTCCACCACCTTGCCGTTGTAGACCTGCCATCTGTCCGGGGTAAAGGGAATAGATTCCGGTCGGGCGTTCAAAGAACCGGTCAACAGACAGATAAAAATTCCCACAAGTCCCGAAAACATGCTTGCTTTACCGTTCATTCTTCCTCCCGGATACTTTCAAGAGCGTCATTTTATTTCCTCCCCGTTCAACCGTTGCCGTGCCGTCCGGAGACCATGATTCAGAAACAACCGCTCGATGTAATTATACGGTCCTTTTTTCAGCATCTCATAGGTTTTGATCCTCAGTTCCCACTGGGGCCGGTAATCCGGCGCCCCGTGCCGGATCACATCCAGCAGATGAAGGGCCCGGATATAGTCACCCGACTGAAAGTATTCTTCGGCTTGGTCCAGTATGGATCGGGATCCCCCGGACAACCGGACCAGGTCCCCGTAGACGCTGGCAACCGGGAGATTGTACATGCTGACCGGGTTTCCGTCAAACCAGCCGACATATTCCTGATAAATCCCCCGCACCGTCCAGGCCACCTTGCCGAAACCCTGCCGGATACCATACTCTGGGGGGACGGTGACCTCCTGCATGAGGGTGAAGGGGTCTTTCCCGGCATTGATCCCTTTGACGGTCTCATCGTGGATGTACCGTAGAGCGTCCCGGAATTTCCCCACCTGATTCTGAATGACCTTTCGGGAAACCACCGGCGTATCATGGCCCGGCAGAAAAAATTCCGGCCGGAATGCCAGGGCTTGATCCAGGGCCTTGATATATCCCAGCACCGGGCGGACCAGGGTTCCCCGGAAGGTGGAATTGTTAATGAAATACTTAAAGTAATTGTCCCCGATAAAAACCGCTTTCAGTTCCGGAACCCAGATGGTGGTATGATCCGGTGTTTCTCCGGGGGTATGAACCATTTTGAAATGGAATCCCCCCAGCACGTATTCATAGCTGTCTGCAAAAAGCACCGTGGGTTCATTTCTGGAGCTGGGCGCGGGGGATGGAGGATCCGCGGGTATCGCCTGACCGCTCCAGATGGCATTCCTCCGGGAAAAATGGCCGGACAGCCGCTCCTGGTAATCGAAAAAATCAACGAATTTCCGCTGGGCGATCACCGGGATATCCGCGCCGGCCTTCCATTGGCGGATATCATCGGAATGATCCTGATGGGCGTGGGTCAACAGAATGGCCCGGAGGGGGTATTCCTCCAGTATCTTGCGGTAATATTCCGGCGCCGCCGACGCGCCGGCCGGATCGATCAGGACGCTGCCGGCACCGGTGGTGATCAGGTAGGAATTACAGGATCCCTCTATCCGATAGAGGTTATCGGTCATCCTGAGGTAGTCCAGGTAGGTATCAAACAGCCAGGATTTGAGGGGCTCTTTGACGGGGATCCTCTCCATCCAGGCGGCGGTTCGGTTCCAGGCATAATCGAAAACGATTGCATTGACCTGGTCCAGGGAAGAAATCTTCTTTTTTTCCGGGACATCCGGATGCTGGGTAAAGGGGTAACTGTCGGTGATCGCCAGGGGTTTAATATCATCGGTATCCAGCCGGGCGCTGATCACCCCGCTGAATACCGCCTGATGCAGAAAGAGCCGGTTCGCAAATGAAGAACATGCGGTCTCCTGGTATTCTTCATCCTCCAGCAGAACCGTCAGCTGGTCGGCCCACTCCGTCAGGATCCCCGCGGTCGGATCCACCGAATAGATCTCGCAGTTGTAATAGGGCTGGATCGGCACCTCATCCACCACGGTTTCCATGGTCGGCACAGAACGATAGTCCAGAGCGTTGGCCTGATAAATCGGCTCCCAGTACCGGTTCGGCGCCTCCCCGGGAGTCAGTCCGATGCGGTTGTGCAGAGAAACCGGTCGCAGGGCCGCCTGGCAGTTGCCATCCAGCCGGTACGCATCCAGGGATCTCAGCAGGAGGGTGCCGGGATCGAACCAGACCAGGGTGCCGGCGGTATCCCCGACCCGTTTTTCGACCTGGGCCGCCGCATAGGCCTTGACCGCCAGGGGATAGTCTCGAAAGACCTCATCCATTTCCACCGGCTCCAGGATTACATTCGGTCCGGTCAGGGAGGCGCAGGGAAAATTCCCCGGATCTCCCAGGATGACAAAAATACGACAATTCCCATGGGGTTCTCCGAACCGGCGGATGCTTTTGATCAAGGCCCGGACCGCCCGCTCCTGTTGGTTATCGGACGCATAAGTCATCACCACCAGGCCCCCGCCGGATACATTAACATCCGGACCGGCGACTCCGGTTCTTGCCGGCGGGGCGGAAAGTATCACGCCGCCGCCCGACAGCAAACCCAGAATTAAGATCAGTGGTAAAAAAGGATTTCTATTTTTCATTTGATGGCACTCCTTCCGGTTTTAAACATCATAGAACTGGTTTCCCGTCCACCCGGAAAATTTTTGCCGGGTTTCAATACTCATTCAGCTTATACTACGTAAAAAAACCAGGTTGTTCTATAGGATTCAGTCTTATTTTGGCAAAATAGGGAAAAATCTCATCGTTTGGAATAAATCAAAGTCTTGATCCGGTGAAAGGACAATCCCCTAATGAAGACCGGTCCCATGGCGGGCTTTCCACAACCGGTGCAGCAGCGTATTCATCAATCTTCGGGCGATATCCAGCGACCGGGATGCCCGGGAATGGGTATAAGCAGTCAGAAAATTGACGGCAGCCACCGGGTCTTTTCTATGCAGATCCAGAGCGGTCTTCTCAACCTCCGGCTGAATATGGATCTGGGCGGACTCGAATTCATCCCAGGTATGGCGGACGTAGTCGATCACATTCCGGTAATCGGCGTCCACCAGTCCGGCCATCAACCCGAACACCCAGGAGGCGGATTCCGGATCCGATCCGATTTCTTTGCTGTTTTGGGAAAAATGGTAATCGTAGAAGTCCTTTCCCGTTCCGAGCCACTCCATCGGAGCCTTCTGAAATGCCGGGGGGATATCCGTCACCCCCAGGTACCAGGGAACAAACCCGCTGCTGCAGGGAGGGGCAAGCGCCCGCCATACCACCGTGCCGATTTCCCGAGGCAACCAGGACCGCTGCTGGACAACGGTGGTACGATGACTGGCGCTGACACAGACCGGACGGTTGGGATTTTGATGGGGAGACCGGGCATATCCATCGCTGGTATCCAGATCCGTTCCCTCAAAGTGGGTTCTGAATATTTGGAAAATATCCTCCAGGGCCAACTTCCGATCCGGTTTTACCGCCACCGGCATTTTCCCGTGATCGGCGTCCTGGAGGGTAAAATCGAAACCAGGATTGACCATCCGGGCCATCATCCAGTGACGGCGGGTATTCTGCCGATGGACCAGGGTCTCCGGATGGGAATATACCCGGGCGAAATCAAACTCCCCGTCTTTCTGGGGATCATACCATCCTCTTTCCCGGGCATACCGGATCAGGTTTGGGGAACAGATGAAATTGGCCGTATCGTTCAAATCCACCTGCCGGATGGTATAGGCGTTGGGCACGATCACCACCTCATCGTCCTGTACCCGGCGGGCGACATACTGTTTCCCCCTGACCATCTGCAGAATCCAGGCTTCCCGAAGCCCCACGATACTCAGGGTTCGCCCCGATCCCCGGTATCCATATCGATCCAGCAACCGGGCCGCCATCTGCACGGCTTCCCGGGCCGTCCGGCACCGTTCCGCCAGGATAAACCGCAACCTCCAGCCGATCCCTCCATTCACGACATATCCCTGTTTTTCCAATTCCTCGACGGATTCCTCCCGGGAGCTGCAGGCGTTGCTCCCCAGGGCCAGTCCCCATTCGTTGACCAGGCTGTTGGAATATTCCGTTCCCGGGCACTGGTCCCAGAAGTATCCGTAGGTTGCCGCCACCTGGGGAATCCGCCCGCCTCCCCTCAGTTTGAGCATGCTCCCCGCCCGGTGGCGGGCCGCCGGCACAAACCAGAGGTAATCCACATCTCCGGGGCGATCATCCTCGGTCTTGGCAAACAGAATGGAGCCGTCCCGGGTGGTATTTTTCCCCGCAATCAGGGCCGAACAGGGCACCACCGGTTGAGACATCCCCAGCAGGAACAGTGTAATCCCCGTTCCCCAGGCAATTAAAAATTTTTTCATTCCAGAGGTCATTGCAGTCTCTCCTTACCATGTCATTTTTCGTACCGGACAAGGAACCGACACCTTTATGGCGGCGATCCGGCCCGTAAACTGCCATCATCACATTGACCGCCGGTCTCTGCGATACAGTGATGGCCGGTCTCAGGTACCATCCTGAACGGATATTGGGATGACTTTTCTTTATTATACGGATGACAAACCCGATATTGCATCGGTTTTTACCTTTTGTACCAAAACAGGGAGATTCTCCGCATCCCGGTCAAGGCAGGTTCCGGCGGCAGTTGAAGTAGAAGACGAAAACAGGATCAACGATTCAAGGCTCCGGATCGGGTATGCTGCTTCTGGTAAGGTTCTCCCCGGAGGGCGGCTTTCATAATATGAAAGATATCGGTGTTGTCAATGGCCCGTCCCAGGTGTTCCGAGTAGGGGCCCTGGCTCCAGATCAGGGTGTCCTCCCCGGTATGGTCCCTGCTGACCCATCCCGGCTTGACCAGCTGTCCCGGTTTGCCGAGCACTCGATCCGATGGGCCAAGGATCGCAAATCCCCCGGTTTCATGATCCGGCACCACAATGAGCAACGTTTGTCCGGCCCTTCCCGGTTTCTCCCCTATCCAGTCCAATACCGCTTTGACTGCCTGATCGAAGGCAATCGTTTCTTTGATCTGATAGACCAGGTTGTTTTCATGGTTGGCCCAGTCGACCTGGGAACCTTCCACCAGCAGAAAAAATCCTTTCGGCCGGTGTTCCAGTACAGACAATGCCTTTTGGGTCATCTCGGCCAGAGTCGGTTCCTGATCCGCCCGGTGATCCTTTTCCCTCTCGTGCATGGGGGTCATTTTCCTGGGGGCAAACAGGCCCAGCAGGAAGCCGGGACCTTCCACCTCCCGGAGGGCCCGGGCACTGGTCACCACCCGGTACCCGTTCTCCCGGGCCTCGCGGATGAGGTCATCTTCACCGCTGAAATACTTCAATCCCGCGCCCAGCATCACATCGGGCCGCGTTCTTCTCACCATCTGCCGGGCAATCTCTTCCTGCTGGCCGCGGCGGGGCACATGGGCGGCAAAGGCAGCCGGAGTGGCATGGGTCACCGAGGATGTGGCCACCAGGCCGGTCCCCTTGCCCAGCTCCCGGGCAATCTCCATAATAGTCTGGGGAGCGGTACCGGTTTCCCGGTGGTAGGAAATTTCCCCGTTGTTAAATTTCTCCCCGCAGGCCCAGGCGGAGGCTGCGGCCGCGGAATCGGTGATCATGCCACTCTGAGAATACGTACTATGGTATCCAATCCGGGGAAGGGTTTCAAAGAAAAGGCGGCTTTCCCCGCTCCCGAAACGGTACAGCCGCGCGGCGGTTACATTGGAGATCCCCATCCCGTCCGGCACCATGAAAATGATGTTCTGTACCGGTTCTTCTGATTGCCCGAATCCGGGGATCAGCAACAGCATCCAGAGCCCCAAACAAAAGGTTTTTTTAATTTTCATCCCGACCGTCCTTTTCACTGTATTCGACCTTCCTTATTATAACAGAAGCCCAAATCCATTCAACCCAGAAGACCGGGATCAGGGCACTGCTGCGATTCACATGGCGATCGACTTAACCGGTTTTTAATTTTTTGCGGATTGTGATATGGTATAATCAATCTTTTTCGTGAGTCGAGGATAGCCATGGATAAAAAATTTTGGACCCTTCGTCAAAAGGCCGCCACTGTATTCCTGCTTTCCGGTTTGCTGGCCTTTAGCGGTTGCTCGGTGAAAAATATGGCCCTGAACATGGTGGGAAATGCCCTGACCGGAGAAGGAGGGGGGGATGTTTTCTTATCGGACAACGACCCGGAACTGGTGGGGGACGCCCTGCCCTTTGCCATCAAAATGTACGAATCCCTGATGGAGGCCATCCCTTCCCATGCCGGTTTGCGTCTACAAACCGGAAGCCTCTATATCATGTACGCCAATGCTTATGTCCAGGCTCCGGCCGATCGAATGCCCGACGAGGAATTTGAAAAAAAGGAACAATGGTACCGGCGGGCCCGGAATCTTTACCTGCGCGGACGGGATATGATCCTGGTCCTGCTGGAAAGAAAATACCCGGGATTTTTGTCCCACCTGAAAAACAAGCGTTATTCCCAGGCCCTCCGTCCGGTAACGGTGGAAGACCTGGAGGCCCTGTACTGGGCGTCCGCCGGTTGGATCGCCGCCTTCTCTCTGGATCCCTTTGACATGAAATTCGGCATCACCCTCCCCCAGGCAGAGGCCATGATGAAGAAGGTCCTCAACCTGGATGAATCCTTCCGGGACGGGGCGGTCCATGATTTTTTCATCCTCTATTACGGTTCCATCCCAGACTATATGGGGGGGAGTTTTGCCAAAGCCCGGGAACATTTCCAAAAAGCCCTGGCTTTCGCCGGGGAAAAATCCGCCTCACCCTACTTGTCCCTGGCCTCCACCGTTTCCGTAAAAGAACAGAATGTCCGGGAGTTTCGAGAGTTGCTGGCCCGGGCCCTGCAAATCAACGTGGATCAATATCCTTCACTGCGGCTCCAGAATGTGATCTATCAGCGCCAGGCCCGCTGGATGCTGGATCATATCGAGGACTACTTCGTAGTGGTGACCGAAGACGATCCCATTTCGCCGACAGGAGACAACCCATGATAAAAAAGACCTCCCTTCTGGGTCTCTGGATCCTTACCACCCTTACCGCCGCCGCCATCACCATCAAGATCGGCAGTGTGGCCCCGGCCCGTTCTCCCTGGGACATCGCCCTGAAAAAGATGAACAAGGAATGGGTCAGAATCACCAAGGGGCAGGTTCAGCTGAAGATCTACCCCGGGGAAATCGCAGGTAATGAAGGAGATGTCATCCGCAAGATGAGGATCGGAATCCTGGGGGGCGGGGTGTTCACCAGTATCGGACTTTCAAAAATTTACCCGGATATCAACCTGCTGAATGTCCCCTTCCTGATCACCTCCCAGGAAAAACTGGATTATGCCCTGAAATGGCTGAAACCCGTTTTTGAAGAAGGCCTGGAAGAGAAGGGATTCAAGATCCTGGCCTGGTCCATGGCCGGATGGATCCATATCTTCTCCAAGGAACCGGTCCTCTACCCCCGGGATCTGAAGAAGCACAAACTGTCCTTCAGCACCGGGGAACCCCTCTGGGAACAGGCCTGGAAAAAATCCGGCTACCGGGTCATCCCCAATGACCTCAAGGACATGATGATGGCCCTGCAGAGCGGCATGGTGGATTCTTTCTATCTTACCCCGCTGGTTACGGCATCGGCCCAGTACTTTGCCTTTGCCCCCAACATGTGTTCCCTGAAGATCGCCCCGGTGGTGGGGGGAATCGTGGTTACCAAACGCGTATGGGACCGGATCCCGGACCCCTACAAACCCCAAATGATGCAGGTGATGAAGGACATCGAAGCGGAATTGAACCTTGAACGGGAAAAGCTCACCCGTGAGGCCATCCAGACCATGAAGGAGAACGGTATGGTGATCAACCAGGCTCCGGAGGATTCTCTGGCAAAATGGACGGCCGAAGCCGCCAAAGGCCTGGATGAAGTCATCGGCAAGGCCTTCTCGGAAAAACTGTACCGGGAATTTTTGGACTACCTGAAGGGTTTTGAATCCGCCGGCGATGAAAGATAGGCTGGCAGGGCTTCTCCAGTCGATAGAGCGGAAGACGGTCTTCGCAGCGGTCTTCCTGCTGGCGCTGATACCGGTACTGGAAGTCCTGGCCCGCAAACTCTTTCATACCGGTATTCCCAATTCCACCAATTACATACACCACCTGGTTCTGATCCTCACCTTTCTGGCCGGCATGATCACCACCCGGGAGAAAGATCATCTGGCCCTGACTCTGAAGATGGGATTCTCCGAAAAGATGAAAAACCGGATGGACCTGCTGGTCTCCTTTTTCGCCTCCCTGTTCACCATGGCCTTCGCCTGGTCCGCCTTCTCTTTTGCCCTGAACGGATTCAGCCGGGAACAGAAGGTGGGACCCATCAGCACCAAGTATATCGTGTTGATCATGGGTTTCGGATTTACCGTCATGGCCTTCCGGTTCGTTACCCGGATCCCGAAAGATAAACACAACCGCCTGCTGGTGTCGGCCGGACTGGTCCTGGGGTCTTTCCTGGCGATCAAACCCATCATCAACATCCTTTCCAATCTCACCGGCAGTTTTCCCCAGATGTTTGAGTCCCTGATCATGGGATACGACCGGTGTATCGCCCTGCTGGGGCTTCCCCTCATCATTACCCTGGTAATCACCGCCTTTCTGGGTATGCCCATCTTCATCGTCCTGGGAGGCATTGCCTTTATGCTGTTTGCCCAGGGGGGGCAGGCCCTGGAGGTGGTCCCCAATGAATCCTACACCCTGTTGATCGATCATTCCATTCCGGCCATACCCCTGTTCACCATTGCCGGTTTTCTGCTCTCCGAGAGCAAGGCGGGACACCGGCTGGTGAACCTGTTTCGATCCCTTTTCTCCTGGTTCCCCGGTGGCCTGGCGGTGGTCAGCATCCTGGTCTGCGCTTTTTTCACCACTTTCACCGGCGCATCGGGAGTAACGATTCTGGCCCTGGGGGGGCTGTTGTTCATGGTGCTCAGGGAAGGCAATTACAGCAAGAAATTCAGTACCGGCCTGTTGACCGCTTCCGGCAGTATCGGACTCCTCTTTCCTCCCAGCCTGCCGATCATTCTTTACGGGGTCATCGCCCAGATCAGCATCAAGGATATGTTCATCGGGGGCATTCTCCCCGGTATCCTGATGATCCTGGTCATGGCCATCGTGGGGGTTTTATACGCCCGCCACAGCAAAGTGAAGAAGGAGACCTTCCAGGCCCGGCAGGTACTGGGATCCATCAAATCCGCCATCTGGGAAATCCTGCTCCCGGTCATTATTTTGCTGTTTTATTTCGGAGGCATTACCACCCTGGTGGAAAGCAGTGCCGTGGCAGTTATCTACATACTGATCGTGGAGTTGCTCATTCACCGGGATATCAGAATCCGGGATCTTTCCCGCATCATCCAGAAATGCATCCCGATCATCGGGGGGGTATTGATCATCCTGGCCCTGGCCAAGGCCCTGTCCTTTTTCATGGTGGATGCCCAGGTTCCCCTGAAACTTACCGAGTGGGTCCAGGAAAACATCCACTCAAAGTATCTCTTTTTGCTCCTGCTCAATATCGGACTGCTGATCACCGGCTGTTTCATGGATATCTATTCCGCCATTCTGGTGGTGGTGCCTCTGATCATTCCGCTGGGCGACCTTTTCCAGATTCACCCGGTTCATCTGGGCATTATTTTCCTGGCCAACATGGAACTGGGATATCTGACTCCCCCCGTGGGATTAAACCTCTTTCTGGCCTCCTACCGTTTCAAATCCCCGGTGCAAAAGATCTACCGAAATATCCTGCTTTTCTTCTTTATCCAGCTGGTATCCGTGCTGCTGATCACCTACCTTCCCTTTTTCTCCACTGTCTTTTTAAAATCGTGAAATTCCGGTCAGTAGATGATTTCCACCGAATTTTCCCCGGTCAGTTCCTCGATCTCTTTCTTCATGGCCAGGGTGGGATCCAGCCCCCCCTGTTCTTCCAGAGGATTTAACACCACCTGTTTCTGGTCCCCGGTCTGGATGTAGATCCGGTAGGGCGTCGAGGCCCGGTTCTTTTCCAGGGCCTTTTTCAAATCCCGGATAAACTGCCGGGTGATCAGGTGGCTGGGGAAATGGATGATTACGGCTTCCGCCTTCTTCTGGAGATACTCTTCGAAAGGCACTGCGGATTCCAGAAACAAGACCGTTTCCTGATCTGACCGCTTCAGGCTGGCCACGATGAAAAAGGGTTTGTCGATCGCAATTTTGTCCCGATAATCCTTCCAGATCTGGTTGAAAGCCAGAATTTTGACCCGGCCGGTGAGATCTTCAAAGAAAAGCTCCCCGTATTTCTTCTTGTTCTTGCGGGCGGTCAATTCCTTGATCTGGGTGAATACTCCCCCCAGCCGGACGCTGTCACCGTTAAAATCCCCCAATCGCGCACTGGTGCAATTGGCGATTCGCTTTAATTCATGTTCGAATTTTTCCACCGGATTGTAACTGAGGTATATCCCGCTGATTTCCCGTTCGTACTGGACGATCTGATCATCGGGCCATTCCTCCATTTCCGCCTGATCCTGGGGGATGGTAATGGTTTTGAGGAAGTCCTGCTCTCCGAACAGGGACTGCCGGCCCCGGGCCCGGAGTTTGCGGATGGCGTCCCCCTGGTGGATGAAATCCTCCACGCTGGAATAAAGCACACTGCGGTGATAACCGAAATCGTCCAGGCCTCCGGCCTTGACCAGGCTTTCCAGGACCGCTTTGTTCACCTTGCAGAGATCGATCCGGGTGACAAAATCACCCAGATCCTTGAAGGGTCCGTTCTTTTCCCGTTCGGAAAGGATGGAGCGGATCGCGCTTTCCCCCACATTTTTCAACCCCTTCAAACCGAACCGGATGGTGCCGCCGCTCTCGGGGACGAAATTTTCATAACTTCGGTTGATACTGGGTGGAAGAATCCGGATCCCGTGTTTCTTGCACTGGGAGATATACTGCACAATTTTTGAATCCGTGGTGGTCTTACTGCTCTCGTTGGTCAGGTTGGCGCACATGAAATAGTTGAGATAATGGGCTTTCAGATAGGCCGTCTGATAGGCGATGTGGGTATAGGCTGCCGAATGGGACTTGTTGAATCCGTAACCGGCGAAGGTTTCGATCTGGGAAAAAAGTTCCTTGAGTTTGGCCCGGGGATGGCCGTTCTGCACACCGCCGCGGATAAAGTCTTTCTCCATCTTCTGGATTTCATCGGTAAGTTTCTTCCCCATGATCTTGCGCATCTGGTCGGCTTTGGCCATGGAGAAACCGGCGATAATCTGAGAGATCTGCATCACCTGCTCCTGGAAAACAATGATACCGTAGGTATCCTGGAGGGTTTCCCGGATCTCCTCAAAAAGAAACTCCGTGGGTTCCTCATTGCGTTTGCGCTTGATATACCGTTCCGCCATTCCGGATTCCAGCGGCCCGGGCCGGTACAGACCGTTCAGAACGATCAGGTCTTCGATTTTGGTGGGGTGAGACCGTTTCAGAAACTGTCGCATCCCGGGACTTTCGAACTGGAAGATGCCGTCGGTCTCTCCATTCTGAAAAACCTGGAAAGTGGCGGGATCATCCAGGGGAAGATTGTTGATGTCGATTTCAACGCCTTCCCGTTCCTTGATCTCCTCCAGGATCCGGCGCAGGATGGTCAGGGTTTTCAGACCGAGGATATCCATCTTCAACAGGCCGATTTCCTCCACCTCATCTTTTTCAAACTGGGTCACGATATTGCCCTTGGCCTTGTAGAGAGGCAAAAACTCGGACAACTCCCGGGGGGCGATCACCACGCCGGCGGCATGCATCGAAGTATGGCGGACGGTATTCTCGAGTTTGGCGGCAAAACCGATCAGCTGATCCACCTGCTTTTGGGGCAGGAGTTTCAGCTGTTTTTGAAAATCCTGGTTCTGCTGGTATTCCGTCAGAATTCCCTTGGTATGATCGGGCAGGGCCTTGGCCAGTTTGTCCACGAGACTCAATTTGATATCCAGAACGCGGCCGATATCCCGGATGGCCAGCTTGGTCTTCATTCTTCCGAAAGTGACGATCTGGGCCACATTATCGTCACCGTAGGTCTTGCGGATATATTGGATCACCTGATCCCGATGATCGGTGTCAAAATCGATATCGATATCCGGGAGGGAAATCCGTTCCGGGTTCAAGAAACGCTCGAAGATCAGGTTGTATTTGAGGGGATCGATGGAGGTAATGCCCATGACGTAGGCCACCAGGCTGCCCACCACAGATCCCCTTCCCGGGCCCACCGGAATTTTGCGGGTTTTGGCAAACTGGATGATATCCCAGACAATCAGGAAATATCCGGGAAATCCCATTTCAATGATCTTGTCCATTTCATAGGTCAGGCGTTTCTCATAAACCGTCAGGGGGTACCGGGAACGGGAGAATTCCGGTTTCAGTGCATCAAAGCCCTGCTCACAGATCTCTCTGAATACCTGATCCACCGTCTTGCCCTTATCCACCTTGAATTCCGGAAGGTAATAGGTGCCAAGTTTGAACGAATAATTGCATTTCGCCGCAATATCCATGGTGATATCCAGGGCCGGAGAATCATCGGGAAACAGCGTTTTCATCTCCCCGGCGGATTTCAAATACATCTCCTCGGTTTCCTTTTTCATGGGCCGATCGGAATCCGACAGGAGGTGGTTGGTCTGAATGCAGATCAGCACCTCGCGGGCATCGGCATCCTCCTGCTCGATATAATGCACATCGTTGGTAATCACAAGGGGGATGGAGAGATCCCGGCTCAGGGTCTTCAATTTGTCCAGAACGGCCAGTTGCCGGGGCAAACCGTGGTTCTGGACTTCGATATAATAATCGTCCCCGAATACCTCCCGGTACCAGCGGGCACAATCGTAGGCCTTCTCGTCCTGATGGTGGAGAAAATAAAAGGGAACTTCTCCCTGGATACAGGCCGACAGGGCCACCAGCCCCTGGGTATGCGTGTGCAGCAGTTCCTTGTCGATCCGGGGCTTCCGATAAAAGCCGTCCTGGTAGGAGTGGGAGATCAACTGGGAAAGATTCCGGTAGCCTTCGGCGTTTTTCACCAGCAGTACCAGGTGATGGTAATTCCCTTCTTCCCTCTCCTTCCTGGGTTTTTCCAGCCGGGATCCGAAGGCCACGTACATCTCCGCGCCGATAATCGGCTTGACATCCGCTTGCCGCGCGGTTTTGTAGAAATGGACCGCTCCCAGGATATTCCCGTGATCGGTGAGGGCGATGGCCGGCATCTGGAGGGCCTGGGTCTTCTCGATCAGGGATTGAATTTTCACCGGGGAGTCCAGCAGGCTGTATTCGGAATGCACGTGCAGATGGATAAAACTACTCATCTATTCCCATTCAATGGTTCCGGGGGGTTTGGAGGTAATATCGTACACCACCCGGTTGATGCCCTTCACTTCGTTGACGATTCGGTTGGCGGTACGATTCAGGAAATCAGGGGGGGCTTTGTACCAGTCCGCGGTCATGCCGTCGATGCTCTCCACCAGCCGGATCGCCGCCACGTTTTCATAGGTACGCAAATCCCCCATTACCCCAACGGTCCTGACCGGCAGCAGGACCACGAAAGCCTGCCAGATCTGATCATAAATATCAAAACGGTGCAATTCTTCAATTAAAATCCGGTCCGCTTCCTGCAGAATTTTCACCCTTCCAGCGGATACCGGTCCCAGTATTCTCACCGCCAGACCCGGTCCCGGAAACGGATGCCGGTTGATAAAGCGCTCTTTCAGCCCCAGCTCCCGGCCGATGGCCCGGACCTCGTCCTTGAACAGTTCCTTGAAAGGTTCAATCAACTCCCAGTGCAGCCGACGCGGCAGGCCTCCCACGTTATGGTGGCTCTTGATGGTGGCGGAGGGCCCCTTGACCGACACCGACTCGATCACATCCGGATAAAGGGTTCCCTGGGCAAAAAAACGCACCGGTCCCACTTCCCGCTGGATGTCCCGGAATACGTCGATGAAAGTACGGCCGATAATTTTCCGTTTTTTTTCCGGTGATGCGACCCCCTTCAGCCGCCGCAAAAAAATCCCGGAAGCATCGATCCCTCTGACCTGGAGTTTCAGGTCATTGCGGAAACAGTTCATCAGCTGGGTGAACTCATCTTTTCTCAACAGGCCGGTATCGATAAAAACCGGGAGCGATTGATCCCCGATGGCCTTCTGGAGCAGCAGGGCCAGGACCGTGGAGTCCACACCTCCGCTCAATCCCAGGATCACCCGTTCGGATCCCACCTGGCGGCGGATCTGCCCTGTGGTGGTCTCGATGAAGTTTTTCATATTCCAATCCGGGACCAAACGGCAGATATCCAGCAGAAAATTGCGCAGTATCGTTTCTCCCTCCCGGGTATGGACCACCTCTGGATGAAACTGGACGCCGTATATATTCCGCTTCCCGGATTCGATAGCTGCAAACTCCGTGTTTCCGGTAAAACCGCTGATAATAAAATCCGGCGGCAGATTCCGCAGCTTGTCCCCATGGCTCATCCAGACCGGGGAGGGATTCTGTACTCCCTTCATCAACCGGCTCCCTTCCTTGATATGCAGCCGGGCCAGTCCATATTCCCGGTTGGGGGAACTGATCACCCCGGCCCCCAGGTGCTGGGCGATCACCTGCAGTCCGTAACAGATTCCCAGAACCGGGATCCCCAAATTAAGAATCTCCGCTGATATATTGGGCGCGTTCTTTTCGTATATGCTGCTCGGTCCTCCGGACAGAATGATGGCCCCGGGGGAATCCTTTTTCAGCACCCTCAGATCCACATGGAAAGGATGAATGACGGAAAAAAATCCCAGTTCCCGGGTTCGACGGGCGATTAACTGGGTGTACTGGGAACCGAAATCCAGAATCGCGACCTTGCTCTTCATGCGATTATTCTACCAGATTGCACGGGGGGTGCCAATAGGATGATGGAGATTACCGCAGGGAAATTCAGGATTTGAGCTTAAGCAGATCGGAGGTGATCAATCCGAAAATGATCCGGCTGGTATCGAAAATATTGATGCCCGTTTCCTCGGATATCTCGGAAATGGAATGGGAACCGTCTATCTTGGAAATAATCAGCCATTCCAGGGTGGAGAGAGAAATTTTTCGCCTCTCCTGCTTGTTGATTTCCTTGAACTCGGGAATGGAGTCGATGGAACCGATCTTTCTCCGCAGGAGTTTCCATTCATCGATGCGGCGAGCGGATTCCATCAACAGGGAGGTAACCGACCGGGTAATGGTCTTTTCCACGTCAAACCCGCCCTCTTCAAATTCGAATTTGCCCTCACCCCAGGCGATCAGGGTAAAGATGGCGTCTTCACCACGGTATTTTTCCACTTCGGAATGGATGATGTCTCCGTCTTTGACGTAGATATGCCCGGTGGTGCCATTGGGTTTGGTAAGCACAAAACGGCCGTTCTGCTTGGAGTTGGACACCAGTTGCATGATATCCGCTAGGTTGACTGACTCTAAAGATCCTTGTAAGCCCATTTTAAAAGGTTATAGATTCTAAATTATATGGCTTTATCACAAATTGTCAAGAATTTTCCCCTTTTTTTTTCCGACTGCCGAGAGTTCCGTTGTCCCCATCGGCGCGGCAACAAAATCCAAGCAGGCCGGGGGGATCGTACTTTGACATTTCCTCTTCAATGTTTTACGCTTACGCCGAGGAGGTTTTCATGAGACCTATCAATCAGGGGATTTCCATCGCCCTTTCCCTGGGCCTCTTTCTCATCGCCCTTCTGCCGATGGCCGGTGCCGACCGTTTGACCGGCTGGATGTTCGCCACCCGTTCCGAAGTGATTGGACAGGGAGGCATGGTGGCCAGCAGCCAGCCCCTGGCCGTCCAGATCGGGATCGATATTTTAAAAAAGGGGGGAACCGCGGTAGATGCCGCCATCGCCGTGAACGCCGCCCTGGGGCTGATGGAACCCACCAGTTGCGGGATCGGGGGAGACCTTTTTGCCATCGTGTGGAATCAGGAAGAAAAGAAACTGTACGGTCTGAATGCCAGCGGCCCGGCGCCGCGTTCCCTTTCCCTGGCGGTATTCAAACAGCAGGGACTGGAGCAGATTCCCTACTACGGCCCCCTGCCCTGGACGGTGCCGGGCTGCGTAGACGGCTGGTTCAAGCTCCACGAAAAATTCGGCAAACTGTCCATGGCCGAAATCCTGGCCCCGGCCATCGCCTATGCCCGCAAAGGCTTCCCTCTCTCGGAACTCATCGCCCATTACTGGGAGATTTCCGTACGCCGGTTCAAGGATTATCCCAATTTCCAAAACCTTTATGCCCCCGGCGGAAAAATCCCCGGTAAAGGGGATATCTTCCAGAATCCGCAGCTGGCGGACACCTATGAACTCCTGGCCCGGGAAGGCCGGGACGCCTTCTACCGGGGAGACCTGGCCCGGGTAATGGTGGACTACTCCCGCCGGGTGGGCGGATTCTTCCAGCTGGCCGATTTCGCTGATTTCCAGGCCCGCTGGGTCCAGCCCCAGTCGGTGGAATACCGGGGATACCGGGTATGGGAACTACCGCCCAACGGCCAGGGGATCGCCGTCCTGCAGATGCTGAATATGCTCAGGCATTTCGACCTTAAATCCATGGGCCACAACAGCGCAGAATACCTGCATACCCTGTTGGAAATCAAAAAGCTGGTTTACGAAGACCGGGCCCGCTTCTATGCCGACCCGGATTACGCGGATCTTCCTCTGCGGGAATTGCTCTCCGACGCCTATGCCCGAAACCGCCTCAAGCGATTCTCCAAGGATCGGGCCAACCGCCAGATCCAGCCCGATGATCCCAGAATCGAAAAAGGTGACACGGCCTACCTTGCGGTGGCGGATCAATTTGGGAACATGGTTTCTCTGATCCAGAGCAATTATGCCGGTTTTGGCTCCGGCCTCTGTCCGGACGGGCTGGGTTTCTGTATCCAGGACCGGGGTGCATTGTTCTCCCTTCAGGAAGGTCATCCAAATATGATCGCACCCGGCAAACGCCCTTTTCACACCATCATCCCGGGATTTGTCACCCGGCAGGGAGAAGCTGTTTTCTCCTTCGGGGTGATGGGCGGAGCCATGCAGCCCCAGGGCCATGTCCAGGTACTGCTCAACATCCTGGAGTTTGGCATGAATATCCAGGAGGCCGGTGACGCACCGCGCTTCCGGCATTCAGGCTCCTCTCAACCCAACGGCGGAAACATGACCGACGGGGGAGTTGTGCATCTGGAGAGCGGGATTCTGCCCCGGACGATACGCGCCCTGCTGTCCAGGGGACACCGGATCGGCAAGACCAATGGCGGATACGGCGGATACCAGGGCATCTGGCGGGACCCCCTCCGTCAAATTTACCTGGGGGGTTCAGAATCCCGCAAGGACGGCTGCGCGATCGGGTACTGAGCCCACACGGTCCGGGGGACGTCATCCCCCCGGGATCAGGAACCGGATCAGAACAGCGGGTTGCCCACCCCCCGGGTCGAAGAGAGAGGCGATGAAATCCACCAGCATCTTGAACCCGTAGAGGATCCCTTTCAGACCGGTGACCAGGATGGTCTTGTAGGAATATCCCAAGCCGTACCGGAGCGCCAGCACCCCCAGCACCCCTGCCAATAGCGTGAGCCACAATATGCGGCGCAGGGTGTGTTTTTCAGCTTTGGCTCCCCCGCCGGTCAGGCTCTGGAGGGTCACTTCGCCCTCGCCCAGATCGGATTTAAGGGTCCGATCGCTCAAGGTGTATTTCTCCGATTGACTGGAAGAGAAATCCGGCCCGTTCGAATGGGCCAGGGACGGATCATTGAGCAGGCGGACGATCATCTGGGCAATTCTTTTCTGGGAACGGATCCTTTTGCGTTTTTCCTTGGCCATCATCACCTCGATCAGGGGCTGCACCGGGGCCACTCCCCGGGGTAGACGGGGAATCGGGGCCGACAGATGTTTCTGGAAAACCTCCTTGGCGTTTTTCCCCCGGAAAGGGACCCGTCCCCGAAGCATCTCAAACAGCACCACCCCCAGGGAATAAAGATCGCTGCGCCGGTCGATCTTCTGCAGGGTACACTGCTCCGGGCTCATGTAATAGGGAGTTCCGACGAAAGTTCCGGTTTCGGTCAGCTGGGTTTCCCGGCCCCGGAAGGTCTTGACAATCCCAAAATCCAGCAGGACCGGGGTCATATCCTGGCGAAACATGATGTTCCCCGGTTTGACATCCCGGTGCACGATCCCTCTCTTGTGCAGGTAGGTGAGGGCTTCAGAGATATGATAGACGATTTTCAGGGCATCATGGGGAGGAATCCGGTCCTGACGGTCAATCACTTCCCGCAGGCTGGTCTGCAGATACTCCATCACGATGGTATAATACTGGCCGGTCTTTTCCACTTTCAGGACATCCACGATATTGGGATGGGTCAACCGGGAAAGGATCTGGGCTTCCTTGAGAAACCGCTTGGCCTTTTTCTGACTGCCGAAATCGGTCAGGACAAACACTTTCACCGCCACCATCTTGTGCAGTCTTTTGTCAATCCCCAGGTAAACCGAGGCCATCCCCCCCTGTCCCAGTTTCTTCTTGATATGATACCCCTTGATCTTGGGAAATTTTCTGATCACCGCATGTCCTTCTGGATGTATTCTATTCCAACCACCGGGTTTTTTCAACCATCCCACCATAATTCGGACCGGTGCGTTGAAACGTTGCAAAATCTTTAAAATAATTCGGGGAAAAATATGCAACGTTTCAACGCACCGGTCCGTATCATGATCAGGAAACCGGTTGGCGTTTTGTGGAGTGCTCCAGATATTCCCGACGGTCCACGATCTCCCGGAGAGCCTGGACGGTCCGCCACACCTCGTGGTAGCTGTTGTAGAGGGCCACCGGCGCCAACCGGATCAGGTTTTCCGGCCGGTAATCAGGTATGATTCCCCGGTGTTTGAGAGCACTGCAGATCCGCAGGCCCTCCTCGCGCAGCAGGGCCACATGGCCTCCCCGCCGCTCCGCTTCCGGGGGGGTGACAATCTGAAACGAATAGGGAGGGGGGGAGAGGAGCAGCCGGATCAGGTAGATCAGGTAACCGGTCAATCTCAGGGATTTCTTCCTGATTTCGTCAATACCGGCCCGGCGGATGACTTCCAGTGCCCCCCGGACCGCTGCCATGGAAAGCATACCGGGAGTGGATATCTGCCAGCCGCCGGCATTTCTCTGATGGTCAAAATCCGGCAGGAGATCGAACTGCCGTTCCTTGCGATACCCGAACCAGCCCGTGATCGCCGGCGACCGGTTAAAATGCCGCCGGTTTACATAAAGAAAAGCGGGGCTCCCCGGTCCCCCGTTGAGATGTTTGTAGCTGCACCAGAGGGCAAAATCCACTTCCCACTCGTCCAGGTGATGTCGAAGCACCCCGGCGCTGTGAGAGCAATCAAAGCCGATCGGTATATCCCGTTTGCGGGCTTCCCGGGCAAGGTAGGCCATGTCCAGCAGCTGTCCGCTGCGGTACAACACCGATGGAAGAAATACCAGTGCTACGGTATCATCCATGGCCCGGGCGATTTCTTCCTCCTCCAGCAGCAAGCCATCGGCACTGGGCGAAAAGATCAGGTCCTCGCCCGGATCTCCACCCTTCAGCCGCAACTGATCCCGCAATGCGTACAGGTCGGTGGGGAAATTGAGGGGATCGGCCAGGATTTTTTTCCTCCGGCCATTCGGTCGGTAAAAAGTGCTGACCAGGGAATGGATGTTGACCGTGGTGGCCCCGGTGCACACCACCTCATCGGGTTTCGCCCCCATCAGGGGGGCCATCAGACCGCCGGTCTTCTCACTGAAAGTGAACCAGGGCCACTCCCCCTGCAACCATCCGCCGATTCCGAGTTTTTCCCATTCCCCCAGGACCTTCAGGACCGAACCACGGGCGCTGTTTGAGAGCAGGCCCAAGGAATTGCCATCCAGGTAAATCCTGCCGGCAGGGCGGTAAAATTCCTTTCGAAAATCCCTCAGGGGATCCTGTCGGTCCAACTCCCGGGCAAAAGTTTCACCCGGTTCAAAATCAGATGATTTGGTCATCTTTCCCTTCTGATCACAATTATAAATTCTAATTCCCGGATATGCAAAAAAATCCGGCTTCTGCGCAAAAGAGAACCGTCTTTTCCCCAGACAGACAGAGAAACATGCGGCCCCCTGATCCCTTGCATTCCCGACCCATTCGGGGTATCCTTATCAATCAAAGGACAAACCAAAGCAGGAGTATGAATCATGTCAACCAAGAAAAACCTGAATGAAGCCTTTGCCGGTGAGAGCCAGGCAAACCGAAAATACCTGGCCTACGCCCAGAAGGCCGAGCAGGAAGGATATCCCCAGATTGCCAAGTTGTTCCGGGCGGCCGCCGCCGCTGAGACCATCCACGCCCACGCCCACCTCAAGGCCATGGGCGGCATCAAATCCACCGACGAGAATCTGTCAGACGCCATCGCCGGGGAAGGGTTCGAATTTCAGAACATGTACCCGACTTATCTGGAAGAAGCCCAGGAAGAAGGGGATAAAAAAGCCGAAACCTCCTTCAAGTACGCCCTGGCAGTGGAAGAAATCCATTACCACCTCTACCAGGACGCTCAGCTGTCTCTGGTGAAAAAGAAGGACCTGCCGGAACGCAGTATTCACGTCTGCGAGATCTGCGGCAACACGGTCTACGACAACGCCCCGGAGAAATGCCCCGTATGCGGCGCGTCCCGGGCCAAATTTTTCCAGGTCGACTGATTCCGGAGGACCTTCCTCAGCTCAGTACCCGGGCCGCCTTTCGAAGGCTGTCGACGATCTGGATCCCGTAAGGGCAATTTGCTTCACAATTCCGGCACTGCAGACAGGAGGCAATCCCGGATCGGCCAGTGAGTTGGCGGTAGGAACGCCTGGCAGAATCGGCCTTGCCGTATCTGAAGTAATAAAGACCGTACCGTAAAACATCCGGGATATCAATCCCCTGGGGACAGACCGGGACGCAGGCCCCGCACATCCGGCAGTAATCAGCGGAGGTCAGGGTGATATGCCGGGACAGGATCTCCTGCTCCCCGGCGGACAGACTCTGTCCAACCACCGCCAGGTTCTCATCCAGGTGATCGAAATTGAGCATTTCACAGATAATACCGGATACCCGGGGATCCTGCAGCACCCACTTCAGTTTGGCCTGGGGGATGCTGATTCCGGTGTCGGCGTACCCGCTCAGGTCCTGGCGGTCTCCCCCGGCCATGGTCTTCATGGCGATCACCCCCACATCGCGGGAGCGGGCCAGATCCAGCACCCGGCCGATACCGGACGATTGCAGGTAATCCGAATATACTTTTCCGTTCTTCACCCGGCTGCCGGAATAGGCATTGTAGGCCACGGTGATCACGTCGTAGTGACCGCTCTTAATCGCCGGGATCAAAACACCCGCCGGATCGTGGTGGCAGGAAACACCCGCAAACCGGATCTTTCCCTGTTCCTTCAGGATCCGAAAGGCTTCAAGCACATAATCTTCCGCAAGCAGTTCCACGGTTTTTGCGCCGTGCACCATCAGAATATCCACCGTATCCCGGTTCAGCCGTTTCAGGCTGCCCTCCGCCTCTTCTATCAGCCCCCCGGTGGATCGGTGCCACCGGCCGGGGTGGAATTTGGTGGCGATGATGAGCCGGTCCTGCCGGCCCCGGGCGATCCTTCCGATCATCCGTTCACTGTTTCCGTTCATGTAGGAAGAGGAAGTGTCTACATAATTCACCCCCTGCTCCAGGGCCTGCCTGAAAACCGGTTCCGGAGGTACCGGGCTTCCCCCCAGGCCGATTTCCGATACCATGATGCCGGTCCTCCCCAGCCGGCGGTAGCGCATGCCGCCCTTCCCCATCGGCTGGATTCCCCGGAGGGTCCCCAGCAGGCCCAGACCGGAAAAACCAAAAACAAATTCCCGTCTCTTCATGTCACCTCAGTTCCCGTCAATTCAATCAGGATATATCCGCATTTTAATTAACCCGGATGATTTATGCAAGGACCCGTGGCGGGTCCGGTTTGAAGGCAAAAAAAATTTATGCGATAATCAGTCTTTCCCGCATTATCCCAAAGGAGGGTGGACATGAAAATCCCGATCCCCCGCCGCATTCAGCGGTTGCAGGAATCGGTCATCCGTGAGATGACCCGGATCGCCCAACAGGAAGAGGCGTTGAACCTCTCCCAGGGAATCCCCGATTTCCCGGCCCCGGCATCGGTCAAAATGGCGGGTCGGGAGGCCCTCGGAGCTGACCGTAACCAGTACAGTTACACCTACGGCCTGACAGAACTGCGCCATCGGCTTTCCCAAAAATTACAGAAAAAAAACCGGTTCATCGCAGACCCCGAAACCGAAATCACCATCACCTGTGGTGTCAGCGAGGGACTGGTGGCCGCCTGTCTGGCCCTTCTGGAACGGGGGGATGAGGTGCTGATTCTCGAGCCCTATTATGAGAACTACCTCCCAGCCCTGATTCTGGCGGGTGCCCGGCCGGTTTTCCTCACCCTTCGGCACCCGGATTTTCCTCTGGATCTGGACCGGCTGGAAAAGAAAATCTCACCCAGAACCCGGGCTCTGATCCTCAATACTCCCATGAACCCCTCCGGAAAGGTATTCAAACCGGAGGAACTGCGAACCATTGCCGCCATTTGCCAACGGCACAACCTGCTGGTAATCACCGACGAAATATACGAAGACATCATTTATGACCAGCGGGAGCATCTTTCCATCGCCGCGCTGGAGAACATGTTTGACCGCACAGTCTCGGTGATGGGATTTTCGAAAAGTTACGGGATCACGGGCTGGCGGCTGGGATACGTGGCCGCTCCCCGCCCGCTCAGCCAGGCCCTGCGAAAGGTTCACGATTACCTGACTATCTGCGCCCCTACCCCTCTTCAATGGGCGGCCCTGGCCGCCCTGAAGCTCCCCCCCGATTATTACCGGGACCTGAAAAACCGCTACCGGGAAAACCGGGAACTGCTCTGTGGGGGCCTGCAGGAGATGGGTTTTATTCTCCGCCCTCCGGAGGGAGCCTACTACGTGATGGCTGATTTTTCTTCGATCGCTCCCGGGAGAAGCGATTTTGAGTTTGCCCGGTTCCTGGCCACAGGCGGGGGAGTGGCCACCGTACCGGGCAGCAGTTTCTACTCCGGGTCCCGTCCGGGCCGCCACCTTGTCCGGTTCAGTTTTGCCGTCCGGGCATCCACCATTAAAGAAGCCCTTGCCCGGATCCGAAAAAGGGTGGGGTAGCAAGCGGGATCCCCCGGTTGGGGAAGGATTGCATGGAGTCAGAATATATGATACACTAAGGGGGTTTTTTCACCCCGTCCCATTCAGGAGGAGGTATCATGCTGCACTGGATTGAAGCAATCGTCTTTGTCATCGTTCTGTTGTTCACCGTATACGGATTCTTTTATCCCCTGACCATCCGTTATCGTCTGATCAGAAGCGCCCGGGCCGAAGACCGCTTCAACCGGCCGGTCAAACGGATCGGGGACGCGGTCTTTTCATTTTTCTTTCTGCTCTGTTCGGTCAAACGGGAACGCATATTTACCGGGATTATGCATTTTTTCATCCTATACGGTTCCCTGACCTTCGATACCGTCAGTATCAATCACATACTGGAGGGATTTAACGAAAACTGGAACCTCTTCGGACACGGAGCCCTGCGATCATTCCACAGTGCCTGGGCGGATGTCTTCGGGATCATGGTGCTGGTAGCGGTGATGTACTTCATTATTAAAAGATGGGTCGTCCGCCCCCCTTCCTACACCTATCCCTCCTGGGAATCACTGATCATCTACACCCTGCTGATCACCGTCACCCTTACCTTCTTCCTGTACGAGGGTGCCGCCATCAGTCACCATCCCGATCACGCCTATTCCGCCTTTGCCGGGCAATGGATCGGCACCTGGCTGTTTACCGGCGGGGCCGGACCGGGAACGGTCAAGCTTTTCTGGTGGATCCACATCCTCAATGTATTCGCTTTCGTCCTCTACGTTCCCCGCTCCAAGTACCTCCACATGATCTTCGGTCCCGTCAACATCGCCTTTCAGGATTACGGATCTTCCGGATTGATGCGCCCCCTCAACCTGGACATGGAAAATCCCGAGGTGGACCGCTTCGGAGTGGTCAAAGCCACCGACCTGAGATGGAAGGATATCCTGGATTCGTTTGCCTGCATCGACTGCGGCCGCTGCGATGATTACTGCCCGGCCAATCAGACGGGAAAACCCTTATCTCCCAAAAACATCCATATCAACCTGAAAAAATACCTTCTGGAAAATCGCAGGCAGATCCTGGATCCGGAGAAAAAGGAAGAGGCTCCCGACCTGATGGCCGGCACTTATACGGCGGATGAGATCTGGACCTGCACCAGCTGCGGCGCCTGCATGGCGGTCTGTCCGGTCAAAAATGAACATCTTCCCAAGATCATGGGAATCAGACAAAGCCAGGCGCTGATGGAATCCAAATTTCCCCGGGAACTCAACCAGTTCTTCAAATCCATGGAAACCAACCAGAATCCATGGGGGTTTGGGGCATCCGGCCGGACCGACTGGACCGAGGGCCTGGAGGTCAAAATCCTGGCCCAGGATCCCAAGGTGGACATCCTGTACTGGGTGGGTTGCGCCGGCGCTTTCGATGAAAAAGCCCGGAAGGTATCCGCCGCCATGGTCCGGATTCTGGAGAAAGCCGGCGTCAACTTTGGTATTCTGGGAACCGAGGAGGGCTGCTGCGGCGACCAGGCCCGGCGGCTGGGCCATGAATACCTGTTCCAGATCATGGCCCAGCAGAATCTGGAAATCTTCAAACGGTACCAGGTCCAAAAAATCCTGGTAACCTGCCCCCACGGCTACAACACCTTTAAAAACGATTATCCGGCCTTCGCCAGAACCCTGGGCCTGGCGTGGGATATCGAAGTCATCCACCACAGCCAGTTCATCAATCAGCTGATCAAAAGCGGAAGAGTGACCCTGTCCGGCGGACAGCCCTCCCACGTAACCTATCACGATCCCTGTTACCTGGGTCGTCATAACCAGGAATTTGAGGCCGCCCGCTCGATCCTGAAGAAATCCGGGGCTCATCTCCGGGAGATGGCACGCAACCGGCGACACAGTTTCTGTTGCGGCGCCGGCGGGGGATTGATGTGGACCGAGGAAACCCTGGGTACCCGTATCAACCATACCCGCACCGAGCAGGCCCTGGACACCGGTGCCGCCACCATCGTCACCTCCTGTCCCTTCTGCATGACCATGCTGGACGACGGGATTAAAGACAAGGGCAGGGAAGAAGAGAAAAGGGTCCGGGATATCGCCCAGATCATCGCCGACCAGCTGAAGTAGGTGCCACCCGAAATTCAGCAGCCGGTCCGACGCTGACCGGTTCAGGCCCCGGACCAGAGGTATCGATCCAAAGATATCGATCCCAATGGGCCAAACACCACCCCCTCGCTGACCAAAAGCTGTTTTTGGACCTCCCGGCTCAGGGGATCGGGAAGCGGACTGATCCGCCCCCGGCTGTTGATCACCCGGTGCCAGGGCACATCGGTATCCGGCGGCAGGGAATGCAGGGCGTAGCCCACCATACGTGCCGCTCCCGGCATTCCCGCCAGAAGGGCGACCTGCCCGTAGGTGGCCACCCGGCCGGGAGGGATCTTTCGCACCACCTCCCGGATGGGATCAAATTTGCTTGTCACTTGGATTCCCGGCAGGGACGGGTCAGCGGTGCCCTTTATTGATCCTGTATCCAGTTCACCAGCCCTCCCCGCTTGAATATCTCCATCAACTCCCGCGGAAGGGGGGCGAAGGTAAAAGATCGTTCCCCCACCTGCAGTTTTCCCTGTTCAAAATCCAGGCTGACCGGATCTCCCGGACGGTAGGCATCCACCGCTTCCGGATAAACGATGATGGGCAGCCCCTGGTTGACGGCAGAACGGTAGAAGATCCGGTTGACCGATTTGACGATCACCGCTTTTACGCCGGCATGGGAGAGGCCCACGGCGGGATGTTCCCGGGAACTGCCGCAGCCGAAATTGTCACCGGCGATCACGATGTCCCCCTCCTGTACGTTATCGGCGAAATTCTTATCAAAGCCGGCAAAAAGATGCTCACGGATGGCGGCACCATCTGAACTGAGAATATTGTAAGTCAGGTTGCCCGCGAACATCTGGTCGGTGTTGAGG
>Ga0180433_10001475_pt1 | contig 39145 bp, 36 predicted proteins | sample SS_ome_8_FD_132980 | JGI IMG/M metagenome (GOLD analysis project Ga0180433, IMG submission 132980) | Hypersaline lake sediment archaeal communities from the Salton Sea, California, USA - SS_1_D_1 metaG | ecosystem: Environmental > Aquatic > Non-marine Saline and Alkaline > Hypersaline >... | reverse complement strand
TCTAGTGAATGGCCTCATCATTGTTATTACCGCGTCAGCCTCTTGGGTAGCAGCAATAATTTCGTCTTCTGTCTGACAAGGCAGAGTAACAAACTCAACACCAATCTTCCGGTAGTCTTCTTCGTTATGAGGTATCATGCGATTAGCAACAATCATTACCACTTTGAAAGGCATGTTAATCTCCTCTCTTGAATCTATTTAGTCCTTTTTGAAGCAGAATATGCGCACTGGCTATAGCTATCTATCTAGAATTTAGTCGCCAATGGGGAAGATATTATAGCAGCATTGCCGCTCAGAAATCCTGCAAATATTTTCAGCCATCTCAATAAATAGTTGGTCTTGTTACCATGTAGAAAAACTAATATTTCTGTGGGATGTTGGCTACTCTGGAATTACTCTCAAGTTGCATGATAACTTGTTTTAGAGTGTGCGTCAACGTAGAGTCTTGGATGACTACATAACTGACAAGGGGCTAGGGGTTTTCACCCTCGAGAAGTAGCTTTAAATATCCAATTCGTCGTGAACCTCCAAAACTCCCAGAAAGGCTCACTTCCCTATGAGGGAAAAGGAGGAGATTCGCTATGGTAAAATTATAACAGGATAAAATATAAAGCAAACCGGGGACGAAGTACAGGATACTCTGGAAACATGTGTGCAGAAAGATATTTCCACAACATTCAAGAGCTGCTCACTCATGGCTACAAGAAAATCCTGTATTGCGTTAGTCGCGAGTTCAGCAAGTCTTTGACAGCCAGACCAACATATACCTATGATTAGATGGCAGACTTCACATAATAATTCTTCTCTTGGTGGGAGGATGCTATCGAGGAACGGAATGCTAAGATTAATGCTTTCCATTCATGTGAGATGGATTCTTGTGGGAAATCCTCTGCAAAACTATGAATGAAATCGGCGAGCCCACCAGCCGTATAAAATTGCAGCAACAAGTGCTATGGAGGCAATGGGTGCCCAAACGAGTTTAGCATTAAAGGGAAACGTATCAAGCAGCACGCCTCCAAGCAGTGGGCCAAGGGCTATACCTGCGGTCTCGCTTAGCCCATAAAGTCCCATATATCGTCCCCTTTGATCTTGTGGAGAGAGTTCACCTATCAGTGATAGTGTAACCGGCACATGTATAATCTCGCCTGCTGTAATCATCGCCATTGCTCCAAGCGCCCATCCAAATTTTGTAATCCAACCTAAGGATAGATAGCCAAATCCGTAAAGCAAACTTGCAAGTATGAGAGCTCGAAATTTCGCTAGCCGCCTCAATGCAATGGTTATCGGGTATTGAAAGAAGGCTATTATTAAGCCGTTTAAAGTGAGCAATAGACCATACTGGGCAGTAGAGAAGCCGACCATATCCACGGCAAAGATAGATAAAGTGCTTGTCAATTGCCCCATAATTATGAACAGCAACAGACTTAAACCTACGAAGGCTATAAAAATCCGGTCATCGGCAGTGGGAAGCATACTTCGAAAGCCAATCCCTTTTACTACTCCGTGTGAAGGCTCGTGGATAAAGAAAAGAATAATTGGGAAAATGAAGCCACAAGTTAAGGCTGCAATCCCAAAAAGCCAGTAATAGGGTAAAAAAGTGGCCAAGTATCCCCCTATGGCAGGACCAGCAGCCCAGCCTATGTTAAGTCCTATACGAAGGATTCCATATGCTTCTGTCAACCTATCTTTCGAGGTAAAATCTGCCACCATCGCTGAGATTACAGGACGTGTAATGGTGAGCATCGAGCGACCAGCAATGTAGACGATTGCAATGGCCCATACTGGAGCTGAAATTCCAATAAGGGCAGATAACCCTGAGTATAGGAATATACTTATTAAAGAAGAAATTAGTAGAATCGGACGCCGACCGAACCTGTCGGAAAATGCTCCTCCAATTGCTTGGCTAACGGCTGCGCAAAGACCACCGGCCAAGATAATAATTCCGACCAAAGTCATGGAAAAACCTCTATCCTGATGAAGATATATACATAGAAAGGGTATGCAAACGGAGAAACCGATTGCTGTGAAAAACTGAATGACAGCCAGAACCCATACCTCAGATTCAAAGCGATAATAAACATTTCGAAATGGGTTTTTAGCTTTTCCTGATGATTCTCTCACGATCCGGATAAAACATCTGATTATAACTCTTTTAGACTCGCTTGGCTTCTAGTTTGACTAATGATGCATCGCGGCAGGCTAAGGCTATAAAGAACTAGTTGTACGTTACCAGAATAATAACCAGTTTTAACCTTTGGTATCTCATCATAGACTATTGCATTGGGAAGTTGCATAAAACGCATATCTGCGGCAACTATGAATCAAAAGTGGTGAGTGTGAACGACGACATTAGCCTTACATGACAGCAAACTGTGCTGCTCGATAGGCTATATAACCGCCCAGGTGCGTATACTCATTCAAGGTTAAAGCCAGTGTCGTCTTGGTCGACTTGAAGCCCCAAGCATGGCAGCACGCAGAGTATCTATAGCTCGATACACAGCCACAGGACCTTCCACTTCTATGGTCATGCCCCCACTCGTCGGTAATGTTGGCGAGCCAATGATCTTGATATCTTCTAATTCGAGAGGCCCTGGCTGTAAAGGCTCCTGATGTAGTTGATATGTCAGCACGGTCAACCGGCAAAACAGCATATTATTGTCAGTGAACAGAACTTTGACGGCAGTGTTTATGTATTATTGAGCTGAGGTATATCAATATTTTGATGCACCTATATCGACCATCTCCCCGGTTATACCAAAAACAACATGCTCACAGATATTTGTTACCCTATCGGCGAAGCGTTCCAGATTGTGTGCTACCCATATCAGTCGAGTAGCCTGCGTGATATTCTTTTGGTTCTCGACCATAAACAAGAGAAGCTCGCGGAATATCTGGTCATAAAGGGCGTCTATCTCATCATCAATCTGGCAGATGCGTTTGGATTTTTCCACATCTCTTTCTGATAGGGATTCCAGACTGCCTCGAAGCATCTCCGTTCCTCTCTGTGCCATGAAGGGAATGTCCATAAGTGGCTTCAGTAGCTGCTGATTGCCTATCATCAATGTGATATTAGCTATGCCTTCGGCATAATCCCCCATGCGCTCCAGTTCCGTAATAATTCCCAGTAAAGCAACTATCATGCGGAGGTCGCTACCCCTGAAGTAACCAACGGCCAGAAGGCTCATGCAGTCTTGCCGTATGGCAAATTCCCTGCAATCCAGTTCCTGATCGTGACTGATAATCTGAGTGGCAAGCTTGGCATCACTTCTCTGTAGGCTCTCTATAGAGCTTTGTAAAGCTATCTCCACCATATTGCCGAAAGACAATACGTCGTGTTCAATCTGTTTTAACCTCTGTTTAAAGTCAACATCGGACACGTTGTCTATGTTCGCTTGTTGCCCTTCCTGTTTAAATTCGCCCTTGATCGCTTGGTGAACTCGCGTACTAGCTGCATCTAGCTCTCCACTCACCGCCTTAATCCTTACCTTTAGATGGATACGGTCAACTATCTCAAAGATTACCCACTTTAGTATTACGCTTCCTATTAAAAGATAGAACCATACAAAGGTTATGAAGGATGGTTGTTGCCAGACCAGATACATAACCCTGGCCCAAAGCAATGAAAAACCGACACCAATAACGACCTTATAGAAATTTATATCCAGCTTGGGCATTTTCACGATGATGATCCTCATGCCAATTATCGTATTAAGGCATCATAGCCATTATACTCGGCGTACACTAGCCGAGGCAAAGCAGGAGAATAAAACCGATGCCAGCAAATAAATCTATTACTTACATAGTCTAACAGAACTCAGCAATGCTTGATTTTCCAGGCGTGGTGATATCCGGGCTTTTGGTTTTCCCTATGGCTGTTTGTTAACTTCATAGTTGTTAGCTGTGGTTAATATGCGCTAAATTTGACCAGGAGATGAGAGCGACATAGTTAAGGGACCTGATCATATTGGCGCTCGTTCTGGCACTGGCATTTGGTATTGCCCTTTCCGGTGGCTTTAGTGGCTTTGAGCAGCCGTCTATCCTCGTTTTCACCGTCGCCATAGCTCTGGTTGCTGTTTCCTTCAGGGTTTGTCTTTTATGAGTTAGCTCATCAGCTTGTTGACGGAAGATTCAACTGCTTCGCATGGTATGTGATGTGGCCACTAGGCTTAATAGTGGCATTGGGTATATCGCTTTTCGGTTTTATCTTTGCTGCTATTGGCGCAGTCATGATACAGCCCAGAGCAACTATAAGGGGAACGATCGGTCTGAGCAATAGGAAAAGCGGGCTAATCTCACTGGCTGGCCCAGCTACTAACATAGGTCTGGCTGTGGAGTTCCTTGTGCTAGATGCTTTTCGACCGACTTTGCTCTTCACTTTGGGAGCATACGTGAACAGGTTACTGGCACTGTTCAACCTGATACTGTTCAGTCATCTGGATGGCGTAAGGGTCTTCAGGGGAAACAACTGTTTCTTGTTAATCGCTATGGCTGAAGCAGGTGGCTAGTTTGTTGCGCAGCGTTTTTTTTATGGTCCAGACCGGTTGCACGAACTAAGCTTCTGGCGATTCTGCCATCGCATATATTACAGGCTTCACTCAACCAACTAGTCTCCAAATATACTAAATGGACTACCAGTTAAGGAATAGATAGGTCTGGCTGTCAACAATATTCCATGTGTTGGCTTGCTGTATATTAGCCTTATAGTATTAAGAGGCCATTATTAAAGATTTTGTCAACTAGCTACTCGTTGAACCACACATTTCTAAGTTGTACAATTACTATCAAGCTCGAAGATTGTCAAGTAAAGCATTGATTGTGCTCTAGGGCTTGATGCCAAGAAAAACAACGCTGGTACCTGGCTCGATCTCGCTATGTTCGAATGGTATCGCTTTGGGCACGAATCCAGCATTGGCAATAAGCCGCATCCAATCTTCACGACTGAACAGCCCGAAGATATGATAATCATACTCACAACTCACTTCTTTACCATCCCATAGTAGAAAGGCGAAGTCAGTGGTATAAGTCGTGTCAGATGGGTCAGGATCGCGGGTCCATTCCAGGTAGCGCATCCCTTTTCCCTCACCATCATGTCCACCATGACTAGTGGTCGGGCGGAAATTATCACTGGTGTAGTCTGGAGTAAACAGAGCAACACCTTCGCGGCGGCAGTGTACGAACGCTGTCTTAATAGCCCGCCCCAGGTCGCTCTCGGTGGTCATGTACGTGATGGCGTCGTGTATGAACACGGCATCAAATTCACGACCAAGCCTTATGCTCCGCATATCCCCCTGAATATGTTCACACTCAGGGTTCAGGGAATAGCTGACCTTTAACATCTCGGGAGAGAGGTCGACTAAAGTAATCTTGAAACTGGCCTTGAGATGAGAAGCGTTGTTGCCACCACCGCTTCCCAGTTCAAGCAGTGTTCTTGGTCGTATGGCAGAGGCGCCGATGATAGTCCGGCGATAAAACCCTGCTTCTTCAACGTAGTCGTCGGGCGGCGATAATAGAGACCACCAAGAAGCCAGTTCTTTGTACATTTTGTGCTTTGCTCTTGACAAGATACTGTCTCTAGCTCCTTATCTAGGCTTTCAAAATGTGCATGGTAAAATAAATATTATTCTAAGTCGGCGTATTATTCTTGCCCATAACCGGGGACTGAATACAACATTGCACAGAACAGGTTTATGTTTTCATATTGCATTATGGTTCCGTATTTGTTCCACCTACGTCCTCTGGCACCGGGCACAGTAATAAATGCTCCCGCCCAAATATGCCTCTTTTGTAATCAATGTACCGCATACAGAGCAGGATTGCCCGTGGGTATTTTTACTTAATTTAGTCTTGTATCTTCCCGCTTTACCCAAAAGGTCGTTCTCGGTATCCCGTCCGCACTTCGCTGTCATTTCCGAAAGAGTTATCTTAATAGAATCAAATAGGGTTCGTTGATCTGTAATAGAGAGAGAATTAACCTTTTTCTTCGGATGCATTTTCGCGTTGAATAAGATGTCCTGTAAAACACCGTTACCCAGCCCGGGTATCCTTTGTTCCGTCGCTAGAAACGCCTTCAGTGATAATTTTGCAGTGCCCTCGCTGAACAAAGATCTAAAATAGGCTTCGTCGAAATCATTGGACAAAGGAGATGGTTTCTCCTTAGCTATAAGGTAGTATTTATTATCATTTTTCCCTTCCGGAAAAGCCGCTAGGCCGCCGTATATTTGTACTGAACCAATGAGCGACGAACCGTCATCTAACTCGAGTAGTAACTGATGCTTATCTGGTAGCCGTTCTCCCTTATTGTAGTAGCGTAAATTTACACCGTCACTGAATAACAGCTTCGCATTACCAGCCGTTATTTCTACCTGCCCACCATAGCTCACGGCCTTGCTGATTACCTTGCCGGTTAACAGGAATTTGTATTCCTGTGGGTCACCGAAATACCAAGCCAACTTGTGTGGGCTTTGGGCGGCAATAACATTCTTGATTTTCTTACCGCCAACAGCCTCATTAATCTGTTTGGCTAAAACGGCAGCTTCTGGCAGCTCTATCATGTTCAATTTCTTAAGCAGTACCAGTCAAGATGATAGCACATATTTTAATATCTGAAGATGACCAGGCTTAAAATATTGAGAAAATAATTCGCTAAAAGGTGTAATGAGGACTGTGAACTGATGTCAGCAAACGAAAGCCCTATCTAGCGGCAGGGACTGAGGCTTTGTGCCAAAGGGATAGCGAGAACTCATAGTGTATAATGGCGGATATATCCTTCCATCTTTCATAAAGCCTGTATAGTTATGCTGAAGCGATTTGATGCAAAGTTTTTGGGATATTTTTACGTGGCTGCGGCAGCTGTTATCTGGGGTTCTAATGGTGTAATTGTAAACCAGGTTCCTTATAATGCGTATACTGTCGCTTTCTTTAGAGTCGTATTTGCCAGCCTAACTCTGCTGCCCGTAGTACTTTTAACTAAAAAACGTGAAGTCCTGAGCGCTGCCAGGCATTGGAAGATTATGCTAAGTCTGGGCTTTCTGCTCGCTTTGGGCTGGGCTCTGCTTTTCCATTCGATGAAGCTCATTGCCATCGCCAACGCGGTCTTGCCAAACTACATGGCCCCCATCTTTGTGGCTTTACTTGCCCCCTTGGTTCTTAAAGAGAAACTCGAGAAATCTACCCTGCTGGCATTGGCTGTATCCGTGGCAGGAATAGCGGTCATTTCATATCAGCAGAATCTTCAGATTAACGATCCTGATGGCTTCAATCTGGCGGGAATCATTCTTGGGTTACTTGCCGGCCTCGCCTATGCAGGGTTCGTCATTGTATCGAAGAGGGCTTTATCCAGTTTCTCAAGTCTAGTCGTGGCATTCTACTCGTACTCCGTAGCTTCGATTTGTCTCCTTCCCTTCGTGATAGGAACTGATTTTTCTCCAGATTTGACTCCGTGGATGCTTCTGCTGGTCTTGGGCATATTAAACACAGCATTTGCCGTTACACTCTACCTAAAAGGTCTGGGAATGATAAAGGCTCAGAAAGCAGTGGTATTTACTTATTTGGAACCCGCCAGCGCTATAGTTTTCGGTTTTTTCTTTCTCGCCCAACCGCCCACGCCGCTCATGCTTGGCGGTGGGTTGCTAATTCTCATAGCCGGATATATTGTAGTCTTAAGGTGACTTCGTCTCATATGGACCATAGCGTATCTGCGTTCCATCAAGTTTATTATTGCTTAGCAGTGATGATGTGGGAGAGCAATTATCACTAATACACGCCGTCAATGAGTTTATGGGAAAAGGCAGCCCGCTGACATAGTCAGTCTGGCAATCGGCAGGCAAAGTATTTGTTCCATAAGTTAAATGATACGCCCTGTTATTCATCCTCACTTAGTTTTGACAAATATACTGCACTCGTTTCTTCTATACTGCTATATTTCATCGTTTTGAATTCTATTAGCTTACGCCTAGTCATCAACTTCAGTGCAACCAAGACTTGGGTAAAATTCAAATGCTGTCAGGACTGTGACTTTGGCTTCTGCCTCAGTAGCAGGCGTAAAAAATGGATTGCTACTACCTCCACCCAGACTAGTGCGTTGAGTATTATGATTCGTTCATATAGACCAAACCAGCCTCGCTGCTCACCAAATAGAGCCCCCATTATCAAAGCCAAAGCTAAAACACCGGCAATAATTGTATAAATAAAGACCTTTCTCCAATCTGGTGTGTTTCTGAGGCTTGGTGCCAGTAAAAAAATAGCGATAGGAAATAATAACCCAAGACCATAAGATGCTATATTGTGGATTGTGCCATCAATGCGTGGAGCTCCGCTGTGACCCATATGAAAGGCGGCAATCAACAGTAATACGAAACCACAGAGAGCAAAAAGTACAATACCCACATGGAACCCCCTGGCCCTTCGGATAGTGAAATATAGTCCTGCTGTGAAGATTTCCCATAACAACCCCATAGCCAGGAAACAAATCGTTTGAAGCCAGCCTAAAGCGGTTAGTGCAAAACTACTCACTGAATCGCGAATCGGGCTGTAACCGGGGACAGATAGAGATGCTGCAAAGTCGCCCACAATCACCACCATGGGCCCCACTATACCGACTATAGTTGGGACATTGTCTATATTCAGGTCTTTAGACATAGACTTCAGCCTTCTAGCTAGCAGTATAACACAGATAAATTACGCGCCGAAATATGAATAATACCCGCTGACATAGGCTAGAATTACGTGGATTGTACAGGAAGCCATACCGAAAAAGTACTTCCCACCCCTACCTTGCTTTCTACTTCTATCCTCCCTCCATGTGCCTCAGCAATGTATCGGCATATCGCTAGGCCCAAGCCACTACCTCCTTCAGCGCGCGAGCGAGATTTATCAACCCGATAGAACCGTTCGAAAATTAAAGGTATGTCACCTGCCGGAATGCCGGCTCCGGTATCCTTGATGGCAACAACAGCCATTTGTCCCTCGCGGCGAAGTGAGACGGAAATAGTCCCCTGACTAGGTGTATATATAATGGCATTATTCAAGAGGTTCATGAACAGTCCTCTCAACCTGGCTTCATCACCTTTCACCACCAAGTTCTCTATATGACTTAATTGGAAAAGGAGTCCCTTTTCTTGGCAGAGAATCTCTATATCTGTACTCAGGTTATCGACGAGCTTGCCGAGATTGACTTGAATGAAGTTCCATTGTTCCTTTCCAGCGTCAGCACGAGCGAGGAAAAGCAATCGATCAACAAGGGAAGACATCTGTTTTGCCTCCTGAGAAATCGTCTCTAAAGATTGTCTGTATTCGCTTCGTGCCCTTTCTTTTTGAAGTGCCAGAGATGATTCAGCTTCAATTACCGCCAGAGGGGTACGTAGCTCGTGCGAGGCATCACTGGTAAATTGCTTCTGGCGCTGGAATGCTCTTTCCAATCGTCCAATCATTGCATTCAACGTCGCTGCCAGCCTCCCTAATTCGTCTTTGGTGTTTACATTGATCCTTCGACTCAGATCACTTCCTTCGATTTCCTGTGCTGTTTGGGCAATCTCGTCCACCGGCTTCAATGCCCGGCTAGCTAGAAATATGCCGCCTGCAGCTGCCAATACCAGTGCCAAAGGTACAGCCACGATAAAAGTACGCACTAATCCGGCTAGTGCGTGGTCTATCTGTCGTGTCGAGCGAGCAATAACCAGTGCAGCCGGTTGGATACCTGGTGGTGGCCCCAGAATGTTAATGTTTATTGGGACAGCAAAAAGACGCAATCTTTCACCTTCAGTTGTCTGGATAGTGGTAAACGAACTCGTACCGCCAATGGCTTGCGAAACGGTTTCATCATTCACGGGAATGCTTATGCCTCGAGGGGATACCTCTGCCAATTGGCCGCCAGAGTAGAAGTATAATATGACTATTTCCCCCAACTGTTCCTGGAATTCCCCTTGCCTGATACTTTCCAGGATATCCTGGATGCTTCGTAGCTGCGTGGAACGCAGTTCCAGCGAGTTATCCAGATTGCGATAAAGACTTCGCGAGAGATAGAAATAGACACCAGCACTGAGGGCAATCAATAGCAATGCCAGCACTACTAGGTACCAGATTGTAAATCGGAATTTTATACTATGAATGAAATTCATGGCGCCTTCAGCCGATAGCCAGCTCCCCTTACTGTCTGAATTAGGCTATCTTCCCCATCGATATCAATCTTGCGCCTCAACCTGCGGATATATACATCTACCAGATTAGATAGGCTATCGAAGTCATAATCCCAGGCGTGTTCTTCGATTATGGTCCGCGTGACTACCACATTGGGATGGCGCATGAAGTACTCCAGAATGACGTATTCTTTACTAGTCAGTTCCATAGGTTTATGCCCTCGCCAAACCTGTCGGGTAAGAGTGTTAAGAGTTAAATCCCCTATACGAAGCTCTGGCGATTTAGATATTCCCTCACGCCGCAGAAGTGCTCGAACTCGAGCAAGAAGCTCACTGAAAGCAAAAGGTTTAACCAAATAATCATCGGCGCCCGTATCTAGCCCTCTGACCCGGTCCTCCACAGTATCCTTAGCCGTCAACATTAGAATTGGGGTATTAACCTTTTTAGCGCGAAGCTCTTGACATACTTCGATGCCATCTTTCACTGGCATCATGATGTCTAGAATTATAAGATCATACGGATTTACTTCGGCGAGATATTCTCCTTCTTCTCCTTCATAGGCTAGGTCAACAGCATAGGCTTCTTCTAGAAGCCCCCGCTTGATGACAGCACAAAGTCGTCGGTCATCATCAACAACCAAAATTCTCATAACAGACCCCTAAACGAATTATATTACACCAAGATGAACATGATATGAAATCGCACAGTTGGATGCTTTCTCTGGCATTCACCCCCAGTTCATGGTGGGTTCATTTTGCTGTGGTAAGCTTTATTTGCTGTTATGGGGATTCAGTAAAAGTAGAATCGATACAGTCTCAAAGGGAAAAACATGTCTCCAGCAGTAAAAAATAGAAAGGAGGTGATACGTCAATGAGGAGACGAAAATGGTTCATTCCAATCGTAGTTGTGTCTGTACTCCTGATCGGAGGTATAATCGGTGGCGTAATGGTTGCTGCAGACGATAGCTCAGGCAATACTGAGGCTCAGAACCAGGCTGCCAATCAAAATCAGGCACTTTTGGACAGAGCTTGTGCCATCTACCAAGAGGAGACAGGTATAACCATCGATCTAGAGCAATTAGAAAATGCCCTGAAACAAGCTCGAAACGAGATACAGAATGAAGCGCTAGAGAGCCGGTTGCGGAATCTCGTAGACGATGACTTGATAACTCAGGAAGAGGCTGACAACTACTTGGAATGGTGGCAATCCCGACCCGACGTTGAGTTGCCATTACCGGGGCTTGGCAGACCTGGTCTAGGTGGTGGCATGATGCGTGGTGGATGTTTTCAGTCCTGGCATGCTCCGGATATTACCGCTAATGCTTCCAGTGAAGCAAGTATTTTATAAGGAGATTTGGTAGAGCTTGTCTGGAGAGGGGGATGGGTCTCCCCCTCTCCTCCGAGTGGAGGTGAAAAATGTCTAAGCTAAAATATATTTTAATAACTGCCCTTTTAATTGTTGGTATCAGTCTGGTTGTTACCAGCACTATACATAACTCTCTTAGTTCCGCCTCAGGATATCTGTCTGTTGATGAAAAAATTGGCCCTGAGCTTAGCACCCAAGATTTAGTAGCCGAAGTAGCCCCTGCCGTGGTTTCCATCGTTACGGAAACGGTGAGCTACAACTGGTTCTGGCAGGCAGTCCCACAGACAGGAGCGGGAAGTGGGATAATAATCAGCTCGGATGGCTATATTGTGACCAACAATCATGTGGTAGATGGTGCTAACAAGGTGACGGTAACCCTTTGTGATGGGAGCACGTTTAAGGCAACTGTGGTAGGTACAGATGCGCAAACTGATCTGGCAGTAGTGAAAATCGACGCCGGCAATCTTTCCTACCTACATTTCTTGAGCAATCCTCTGGAGCAGCTTAGAATTCTGGAGTCAGTAGTAGCTGTAGGCAATGCTCTGGCTCTGCCTGGAGGTCCTACCTGGACTACCGGCGTGGTCAGTAATCTGGGTCGCTCTATTGAAGAGAACACCGGAGTGGTGCTAAGTGACCTTATACAGACTGATGCAGCAATTAACAGAGGCAATAGTGGTGGGCCGCTCGTAAATATGGCAGGTCAGGTAGTTGGAATTAATGTTGCTATTGCTAGCAATGCCGAGAACATAGGCTTCGCCATAAGCACCGATACAGCTATCCCTGTGGTGGAGAGCCTGATAACCGAGGGAAAAGTAGTCCGCCCCTGGCTTGGAGTAGCAGTGACTACCGTCACTTCAAGTATCCAGCATTACTATAACTTGTCAGTAAATACGGGTGCACTCATTACTAGTATAACTAGCGATAGCCCGGCTAGTGAGGCTGGACTAGAAACAGGTGACATTATCATTAAGATGGGCGGAGAAGACGTAAGCACAGTGGAAGATCTGGTCTCAGCCATAAAGTCTCATCAGATCGGTGACCAGGTTGAGATTGTCTATTACTGTGGGAATGTACAGAAAGTAACTAATGCCACTCTGGGAGCAGCGCCGTCTTAGCCAAACCGGGCTGTAATTACTTCACCATTCTCTATTATGACCGTCATCGTCTGTCGGCAGTTAGGGCAAGTGAGTGGCCCGCTATAGTCAGCTTTAGATGACTCCAAGGGGATACTCTGGCCACAGCCGAGGCATATTACTCCTGAGGAACTACGTGTACCAGCTTGATGTTGTTGCTTATGGCGAGCTAGCTCCTCTATACTAGCGAACTCAATTCCGCAGGTAAAACATTTGAAATGCATTTCTATCCTTAGTGCGATAGCAAAGTCTGCAATATTCCAGCTATTGAGTTTGTTGCAACGTAATTATAGCACGATGTTCTTAAATGATGAATAATCTGAGTTGAAGCTTGCTAAATCACCCTATCATTAAATTAAACTTCTACCGTAAAATAGCATATAACTTTGTTAAGCGGCTAGTTGAATTTGCTCATGGCCGCCTCTATCCCCTGGGCGAGAAAACAATCGATGGCTTCCGCTACTTTGATAGTTACAGGCTTGATTGTTGCTTCTTCCTGGGGGGAGAAATTGCTGAGCACATAATTGACTACAGCGTCCTCGCTAATGGATTGCTCCTCCGCCTGAGGGCGTCCAATCCCCACCCTGATTCGGGGAAAGTTCTGACTGTCTAGCGCGGAAATAATAGAGTTCATCCCCTTATGCCCTCCTGAGCCTCCGCTCTGCCGCAAGCGAATTTTGCCCAGGGGCAAATCGAGGTCGTCATATATTACCAGGAGGTCGCTCGAAGGAATTTCGTGCTTACGCACCAAGCAAGCTATGGGGTCGCCGCTCAGATTCATGAATATCCCGGGCTTAGCCAGCAGCAGCTTCTCACCCCTTATTTTGCCAATGCCTACTCTAGCCCGGCATTGCCTGTGGTCGAAGCGAATAGCATGAAGCCTGGAGAAGTAATTCAGGCAGCGGAAGCCAGCATTATGGCGATTGTGGGCATAAATCCTACCGGGATTCCCCAAACCAACTATGAGTTTCATTGATTTAAAATTAAGAAAGTTACTATGATTTGCCTCAAACCTTATCCAGAAACTGTAGGAACTCAGCTTCGCTGAGCGTCTTTGTCCCCAATTTTTGAGCTTTGGCTAGCTTGGAGCCAGGGTCGGCGCCCACCACCACGTAAGAGGTCTTTTTGGTGACATCCGAGCCTGCCTTGCCGCCGAGAGCCTTTATTTTAGCTTCGGCTTCGGAGCGTGAGAAGGAGTCCAGCTTCCCGGTCAAGACAAATTCCAATCCGGCTAAGGGTAGTTCCTCAAGCTTCGACTCCTCGCCCTTTTCTCTTTTCAGCTTAACACCGGCATTTTTCAGCTTTTCAATAATTTGTTGATTTCCGTCCTGTCTGAAAAAAGCAACGATGCTTTCAGCTATTCTGGGGCCTATGGAATGAATAGTAGAAAGCTCCTCTTGTCTGGATTTAGCTAGCTTATCAATACTTTGGTAATGCTCTGCCAGCAGTTCGGCGTATTGCTCACCGACATGCAGGATGCCCAGGGCAAAAATAACCCGGGCTAAGGGCCTGTCCTTGCTCTTTTCGATGGAATCAAGCACGTTGGCGACGCTCTTATCTGCCATTCTTTCCAGACCGAGAAGCTGCTCTCTGCTAAGGTAGTATAAATCGGCGGAATCCTTGACCAAGCCGGCTTCGAATAAATTCTGGCACAGTTTTTCTCCTACGCCGTCTATATCCATTGCTCCACGGCTGACAAAGTGCTTAATTTTCTCTAGGGCTTGAGAAGGGCAGGCGGTATTGGTACAGCGGTGCATGGCCTCGTCTTCAGGCTTTATAACCTCACTTCCACAGATAGGACAGTGGCTGGGTATGTGGAAGATTTTTTCATCACCAGTACGGCGGCTAACCACAGGCCCGACAATCTCGGGTATCACTTCGCCGGCTCGCTGCACAACGACCCAGTCGCCGATGCGGATATCTTTGCGATGAATGTCTTCCTCATTATGCAGTGCTGCCTGGCTGATGATAACACCGCCGACTTTAACTGGCTCCAGAATAGCATAAGGGTTAAGGCTCCCTGTTCTCCCCACATTTATGCCAATATCAATAAGCCGGGTAACACCCTGAACGGCCGGAAATTTGTAGGCGATAGCCCATCTCGGCTCGTGAGCTACTGTGCCCAATTCCTGTTGAAGGGTGATAGAATTAACCTTTGCCACTGTACCATCAGCTTCGTAAGGAGAATCTTCTCGGCTTTCCGCCCATCTCTGATAATATTTCTCCACTTCGCTAAGGGAGTGGCATAGTGTGGTATCAGGGTTTATCTTGAATCCCAGGGACTTTAGGTATCGCATAATCTCCCAGTGAGTGTCGGGCATCGTCTTGCCTTCAACCCAACCGAGAGCATAGATGAATATATCCAGGGGACGTTTAGCGGTAGTACTGGAATCGAGCTGCCTTACCGAGCCGGCAGCGGCGTTTCTCGGATTGGCAAAGAGTGGCAGCCCCTGTTTGGTCCTTTCTTCATTGAGTTTCTTGAAGCCGGCTTTAGGAAGATAAACTTCGCCCCGGACTTCGAATCTGGGTGGCGACTCCTTGGGCACTGAAAGGGGAATACTCCTGACGGTTTTCAAGTTCTGTGTGATGTCTTCACCCCGGTAGCCATCGCCCCTGGTTGCTCCTGTGACAAGCAAGCCACCATCATAAGTAAGAGCTACTGCCAGCCCATCAATTTTGGGCTCGCAAACAAGGTCAAACTGGCGCCCTCCTAAAAGATTGCTTATTCTTTTATGCCAGGCTGCCAGTTCTTCATAGGAAAAAGCATTGGCTAAGCTCAATAGGGGCCAAGGATGCTTAACAACCCCGAACGCCTCTACAGGAGGCGCTCCAATTCTTTGCGTTGGCGAGTCCGGGGTAACAAGCTCAGGGTGCTCTGCCTCAAGCTGACTGAGCTCTCTCATCAGTTCATCGTATTCGGCATCGCTGATTTCAGGACTATCCAGCACGTAATATCGGTAATTATGGTGATTAATTATTCCCCGCAGTTCTTCTATACTCTGCCTGATCTTATTTATATCGTCCATATAGCTAATCCCTATTAATAGTATAGCAAAACTCTCCTCTGCCAATCTTACCTCATATCTATCTCTTCCCCACATCATTATAACTATGGTGTGCTACAATTAGGCGAGCCTTATGGGAATAGCATTACCTTGATTCATATGGGGAGCAACGTCAAACCTGAATATGAAAAGGACGGAGATATGAATGAAATAAGGTACAAGCCAATCGGAATTGTTCACTCGCCGTTCAAGGAACCCAAAGGAACACCTATACAGCCTGCAGGTGCTAAAGAGATCAATGGGACAGTAGAGATATTCCTGAGATATGCTGAAGGGTTAAAGGATATCGAAGATTTTTCCCACATTATACTTCTATATCACTTTCACTTATCCAGAGAGTCGGCATTGATAGCAAAGCCTTTTATGGATGACGAAACGCACGGGGTTTTTGCCATGCGAGGTCCCAGCAGACCCAATCCAATTGGCATCTCAGTAGTTCGTCTTGTCAAAATTGACAGGAATGTGCTCTATATCAAAGATGTGGATATTGTAGATGGAACCCCAATTCTGGACATTAAACCTTATATTTCCGAATTTGACATAAGGGAAGTGGAAAAGATAGGATGGCTAGAGAAAAATGTGAATAAGCTTTTAACATCGAAAGATAATGGGAGGTTCACAGAGTGATTTGTTTGACCTAAGATGTCAAGTTGTATAATGTGCTAGATCTTGGCTATTGTCGCTCTGGCTGTGCAGATCTGCGATATGTTGGACAACGTTCGCATTATTTTAAGGAGGATAAGATATGACTACAAAACCAGTTGTAATCAGATTCTTCGCACCTGTTATTGATGCTACCGTCAATGCCCTGATGAATGCTGTTGACCAAAAAATAAAGCAAGGAATAAGAGATTTCATCATCCTTATCTCGTCGCCTGGCGGCTCAGTTATCCATGGTTTAAGCGCATATAATTATTTAAAGGGACTGCCTGTATCCATAACCACACACAATTTTGGCAGTGTGGACTCAATTGGTATTGTCCTATACTGTGCCGGTTCGAGAAGGCTATCAGTACCCCAGGCGAGATTTCTGTTCCACGGCGTTAATGTCCAATTCAGAGGGGAACAGAATTTAGATGAGAAACTGCTGGAGGAAAGATTGAAGGGGTTGAGGATTGATGTGGAGAATATTGCTAAGGTAATCGCAGCGAATACGGGTAAGAGCACTAAAGACATTAGTGATGCTATGATTGAGAGGACGACTCTGAATCCGGAGGAGGCACAATCCTGGGGACTGGTGCACGCTATTAAGTCAGAGCTTTTTGAAACAGGCAGTGAAGTAATTGCTATACAAGCTCAACAGCGACCAGTTCCACAACAACTACAGAAGCCGTAACATCAGCCGAGAAATGTGTTCCCCACTACCCCCAGTTTCAAACGAAGTTCGTAGCGTATTGCCTTCAGATTTCAATGCTTTACTCAAGGTTATAAACGATGCTGCGCGAGTTTACATAGGTGTAATCCCGGATGATAGATGGAAGGAACCGTATATGTCGGCCAAGGAATTAAAAGAAGAAATTGAGGCTGGTGTTAGATTCTTTGGCTGGGTGGAAGGCGGGCATTTGCTCGGGGTAGCAGGAATTCAAGCTCTTAAAGATACTACCTTAATCAGGCATGCTTACGTGCTTCCAAGATGCCAGAGAAAAGGAATTGGTGAGAGGCTACTGAAATATCTCGTAGCATTGGCTGAGACTCCTGAAGTGCTGGTAGGTACCTGGGCTGAGGCCACCTGGGCTATTCGATTCTACGAGAAACATGGTTTCAAACTGGTGTCGTCCGAGGAAAAGGATAGACTCTTGCGGAAATATTGGAACATATCTAAGAGGCAGGTTGAAACCTCAGTTGTACTGAGGAGGATCTCTTCTTTTTAATGATGGTGCGCTTTCTCCAGTTGTTAATAGCTTGTATTTGTCCAACGTGTTAACGGTACATATATACGTTGCCTTTGTAAAAGTTACCTTTTCCCAGCAATTATGTATGAGGGCTTTACCAGATACCTTATATTACGATATACTTTTTGTCATTAAAAATTTCCGGGGGCAGAGATGAATATCAAACAGGCCTTGGGAGATATTGCCAGCGCAATACCACATAAAGAAGTTGTTGTTCTTGGTGCTCAGAGGGTTACTTATGAGGAACTAGATGAAACTTCTAACAGAGTAGCCAATATCCTCCTGGATATGGGGATGAAAAAGGGCGCCCACGTGGCTATCTTGATGTCCCATAGCCCTAAGTGGGTCATAAATTATTTTGGCGTAATCAGTGGTGGAGGCGTAGCTGTGTTGCTCAATACTGCGCTTAAAGCGCCTGAACTTAATTCTTTATTGCAAGACTCCGACTCGGAAATTCTGATAACGGAGAGGAGATTTTCCCGGATGCTTTCCTCTGTTTTACCTCATATCCCTTTGTTAAAACACGTAATAGAGGTTGATGGTGGCTATTATACCAGGATAGTAGCTAACAGCTCTTCAATATCACCGAATATCGATATAAAGGACGAGGACGAAGCTACTATATTCTACACCTCTGGAGTATTGGGTAAGCAAAAAGGCGTGGTACATACACATGCTTCCCTTATGGGAACTCCACCTATAGTCTCTGCAGGCATACAACGGAAAAGAGGAGATGTCATCATAGACCTTGTTCCCTTTTCTTACCTCTATGGCTTATTCGAGGTTCTTTTTGGCTCGATTATCACAGGTGCTACTGTCGTGCTTATCCCTAATTTCACTCCCAGAGCTGTCCTGAGGGCCGTGGAAAAGGAGAGGGGAAGTATTATCTTCGGGGTTCCTTCTATGTACAATGCGCTGGCTATGCTGCGAGATGAAATTTTGCGAGGATATAATCTGAATTCGCTGCGATTGGCTGTTACCGCGGGTGCTAAATCCTTTCCCAAACTAATGGAGACCTTGGAGGACAAGCTTGGGCTCTCCCTTTATGAGGTATATGGTCTCACTGAAGTTTCAGCCGTTTCCATAAGTACTTTTAACAGCCGAAAACTAGGAACTGTTGGCAAGCCAATTTGTTGCCTTAAGATACTGGATGACAACGGCCAGGAGGTTTCCAAGGGTGAAATGGGGGAAGCTGTGTTCAATGCCCCCTGGGTGATGAAAGGATACTATAAAGCTCCCGAACTCACGGCTCGAGTCCTTAAGGATGGCTGGTTTTATACCGGAGATTTAGTCAGGATAGATGAAGAGGGCTATCTGGAGTATATAGAGAAGAAGTCGTTCATAATAGTTACGTCTTCCGGACTTAAGATTGGCCCATCCGAAGTTGAATTCGTGCTGCTAAGCCATCCTAGCGTAGCTGAGGTAGCCTATGTAGGTATTAATGATGGTTATGGAGGACAGATACCCACAGCCTTCGTAGTGCTTAAAAAAGGGCAACATGCCACGGCCAAAGAACTGGTTAACCTTTGTTATCAAAATCTCGCTGATTTTAAGCTTCCCAAGAGAATTGAATTTGTAGGAAGCATACCTAAAACTAGCTCTGGGAAGATATCTAGAAATAAGCTTAAGGTGAGAAAGCTACCCTGGAACTAATTGGACAAATAGATATTAGTCAGATCTATCTTGGTATTAAAATTGGCCGGATCATGAAGAAAGCCCTCGTAAATTATCTTGGGTTGTTAAACGACAGCCACCAATTTCATTTTGGGTACAGCGAAGAATCTAATCCCGCTTATTCAAATGTTGACGTGGTTAAGACTTATTGCTAACATCATGAAGTGAGCCGTGCTAGGTGGGGAGCTAGCGGTGCCCTGTACCCGAAAACCGCTATAGCGGGGCTGAATTCCTGCTTGAGGTTTGCTGCTGGGTAGATTGTGTTTTTACTGAGCGGTGTTGATAGTCGGGTTCTATGCAACTGGAGGCTATGAACCCCGTCAGGTCCGGAAGGAAGCAGCGGTAAATAGCACTTCCAGTGTGACATGGAGGTGCCTGGCCGGAGCTAGCTGGCAGAGACTGCTTCCCGGTTCAGGAATCGAGAGCAGGTGCACGGCTTACAGGAGTTTTGGAGATTATAAATATATGACAATAAAGAAAGTGTGCGTTATTGGATCAGGAACTATGGGTGGTGGAATCGCTCAGGTATCGGCTCAAGCAGGCTATGAGACAACCATGGTTGACATAAGCCAGGAGCTTCTTGACCGTGGTATGAACAAAATAAAAGCAAGCCTGGGTAAATTTGTGGAGAAAGAAAGAATTAAACAGGAAGAGATGAATGAAGCGCTGGCGAGACTTCGCACCTCAGTTGACATGAAAGATGCCGCTAAAGATGCTGACTACATTGTAGAGGCGGTATTTGAAAGGGCAGAGGTAAAGCTGCCGATATTCAAGCAGCTTGAAGGAATTTGCCCCAAAGAAACGATTCTGTCTTCTAACACATCAGGGATACCCATAAGTCTGCTTGCCTCAGCAACCAGGCGTGCCGATAAAGTTATCGGGGCACATTTCATGAATCCTGTGCCTTTAATGAAGGTGGTGGAGGTAGTGAGGTCTTTACTCACTTCCGAGGAGAGTGTAAAGATAACTATCGATTTTGTGAAATCTCTAGACAAGGAACCTGTAGTGGTCAAGGACTCCCCCGGGTTTGTGGCCAATAGAGTATATATGTTGACAGTGAATGAGGCAGCGAAGTTATTAGAGGAGGATGCCGGGCGTATAGAAGACGTGGATAAATTGATGCGGCTATCTTTTAATTGGCCTATGGGGCCATTTGAATTAGCTGACCTAATTGGTATAGATGTTATTGTAGACCTGTTAGAAGGTATCTATCAGGAGACTGGATGGGAAAGGTATAAGCCTACCCCATTGTTGAAGAGAATGGTGGAAATAGGGTACACAGGAAGGAAAGCGGGAAGGGGCTTTTATCAATTGTTTGCGCAGAGCTGACACTTTTGTACCGGCAATTGTTACGCCAATTTGGCATCAAACCTAAAAAAAGCTTAGGACAGCATTTCCTTATAGATGAAGCTGTATTAGGGCATATTCTATCTGCCGCTAAACTCGGCTCTGGGGACATTGTGGTTGAGGTAGGTGCGGGGCTGGGCATACTAACTGAGAGGTTAGCTAAACAGGGAGCAAGGGTTATTGCCGTTGAGCTCGATTCCAAATTAGTTGCTCTACTAAAAAAAAGACTGGCTGCCTTTGCTGACGTTAAAATTGTCCATGCTGATATACTCAAGGTTAGTACTCAGAGCCTTCTACAAAATAATTTACCCGCCTCCAAACTAGTCGGGGGTTATAAGGTTATAGCTAATCTTCCTTATTACATTACTTCACCGGTATTGCACCATTTTCTCGAAGCGCAACCTCGCCCATCGGAAATGGTAGTAATGGTACAGAAGGAAGTTGGTGAAGCTATTGCTGCTACACCCGGCAAGATGAGCTTGCTCAGTGTTAAGACTCAGTTTTATAGCAAGCCTGATATTATATGCTATGTACCAGCGGCAAGTTTTTATCCCCCGCCGAAAGTAAAATCAGTTATTATACACCTGGATGTTTACCAGCAGCTGCCTATTGAGGTATCCGATGTAGCTGGTTTTTTTGATATAGTTATACATGGGTTCAGTTGTCCTCGTAAACAGCTTCGCAATTCCCTGGCTCACTCCTTACAGATGCCACCCAGCCGGGTTACGTCATTGCTGAAAGAAGCTGGCATAGACGCCAAACGGCGGGCGGAAACTCTAAGCATGCAGGAATGGAGGGAGCTATGGAAAATCTTTGCTTCCTTTTCTAAAAGATTATAGTGTTGACTGTTCATGCCCCGGCTAAAATAAACCTTGTGCTCGAAGTGCTGAGCAAGGATAATGATTATCACCGAATCTCCAGTATCGTTCAGGCAATAGATTTGTGTGATGTCCTCAGCTTTCACCCGGACAAGCGGATATACTTCAAATGCAGTGAAGCAAGTTTGCAGCGGGATAATCTGGTAACGCGGGCAGCTACTCTCCTTAAGGAAAGCACAAAATGTAGTCTGGGAGCACGCATCGAACTTCGGAAGAACATACCCTGGGGGGTGGGATTAGGGGGTGGCAGTAGCGATGCCGCGGCTACTCTCCTGGCTTTGAATGAGCTCTGGGGCCTGCGGCTGTCGCTTTCTGAGCTGGTTGATGTCGCCTCTCAACTGGGCTCTGATGTCCCCTTCTTCATCCATAAAGGTACGGCTTTGGTGGAAGGGAAAGGAGAAAAGGTAAGCCCGCTCCCGCCCTTACCCTCAACTAGCTTTGTATTGATGGTACCGCCGTTGCCCAAAGTCTTGGGAAAAACGAAACAAATGTACGGTCGATTAGGGGTTGTGGATTTCACGCGAGGCGAATTCGTTGAAGCGGCCGTGTTATCATTGAGAAAAGGCGAAAGACCTGACTCTGATGCTATGTTTAATGTCTTCGAAAGAGTAGCTTTTGATTTCTTTCCTGAACTGACCAGATATCGCAGGACCCTTAAAGAAGCCGGAGCTCCACGGGTTTATGTCGCTGGCTCTGGGCCATGTCTTTTCACCGTTTTCCCAAGTGAGGAAGAGGCCGGGGCCGGGGAACTGTTCTCACGTCTTAGCGAGGAGAGACTGGAGTGCTACCTGGCGTCCTTCTCTCCTCCTGTGAGGTGAGAATGTTAGGACGAAGTGAGAATATGGGCAAAATCGAGCGAGTCAAGGGAAACAAATGGCTTCTGGCGGCGATCTACGCCGTTGCCATTCTTGGTCTCAGCGTCGGCCTATATTTCCTGGTCGGATATCTGAAGGCCTATTTTGACATATCAGGTGAAGGAGTGGCCATCACAACTTACCTCGTTGTCTTTGTAACTGCCCTGATAAGTAACGCCAGCATTATTGTTCCGGTACCTGTTTTTGTCGGCATTATGATACCAGCGGCGGAAGTGATGGCAGAGGTTTCACCGTGGGGTCCTGTTCTAATAGCGCTCACGGCTAGTGTGGCCGGCACATTGGGGGAGATAACTGGCTATTACGCTGGCCACTTAGGGAAAAAGATAATAGTCACTGAGACTACACCTGGATATGAGAAACTCGCGACTTGGATGAAGCGACACGGGCCCGTGGCTGTTTTCCTTCTGTCTCTCCAACCTATTTTACCATTCGATATCGCCGGACTTATCTCGGGTGCCTCGAGAATATCATTATGGAAGTTCATATTGCCGTGCTGGGCAGGAAAATTCCCTAAGTATCTGATGGGTGTCTACCTTGGCGCTGCGGTTTTGCGTCTCCTTCCTCCGTTGCCCTTTTAGTTTCATTGATGGGGATTCTCATCATGATAGCCATCAGTTGTTCTGGATATAATGCTCGAATCTCTATTGTCTAGATTAGTACTAAGTATGTGATCTAAGTATTTTTCAAAGAGCGGGCTAGTTTTTTTTCGCCAGCCCTGGTTTTAACCTCTCCATCTAATTTTGCCTTATGCAATGCATGGAGGACCTGTCCTATCTCTGGTCCCACAGGTATGCCCAGTCTTTTTAAATCTCCACCATTAAGAGAAGTCCTTACATAACGCAGTTTTGTGAGAAACAGTTGAAGGTGCTGATTTACAATAGAGGATTCTGTGGCTATAGCATTTGCCTGTACTGCCAGGGGCTCATATTCCCGAAGCAGATAATAAATATTGCTAGGTTTCATTGTAGGTTTATCCAGGAGATAAAGGCTGGTCTTGAGGCGAAGTGTATCTCTCATTGCCCGGGATAATGTTGTCGATGTGTTAAGGCGGGCAAGAAATTGTTCAATTTCATTCTCGCTAAATGAATAAATAAGAAGACAGAAATAGAGCATGGGCAATTGGTGGTGCCTGTTTAACCAGCGTGCTCTGTCAAATTTTTCAGCTATCCAACCATCGCCTTTGAGAGAGGAGCTTATCCTTGAAAGCGCTCCCAGTTCGCCAAGGCGTTTGATAGTAAGTTCTGGAATTCTTTCCCTAAAAATTAATTCCAGTTCATGCCTAATCCGATCGCCACTTATGGTATCAAGCATAGGAATACCACGTTTGAGTAGTTGGGCAGTTTTTATTTCAATCCCGAAACCCAGACGTTGTTCATAACGGACGGCCCGTAAAATTCTGGTGGCATCGTCGCGGAAGCTTCCAGGATGCAAAATACGAATAAGGCGGTGCTCCAGGTCGCTTATACCTTGATGGGGATCAATCAACACCCCATAATTATTTAAGGCAAGGGATAGAGCCATTGCATTGATGGAGAAATCTCTACGGATGAGGTCATCGTTGAGAGTGCCCGGGGTGATTTTAGGCAACGCCCCTGGTTTGGCATAGATTTCCTTTCGTGCTGTAGCCAGGTCTAGGATAAAATCCCCGTATCTGAGCTTAGCAGTGCCAAAGCGGTGATGGGCAAGTAACTTTACCTGGCTGGTTTCAGCTACTTGTTGAGCCAATTTCACCGCATCTCCCTCGACTACCAGATCAAGATCGAAATTGGGATAACCTAAAAGCAGGTCTCGTACCACACCACCGACGAGATATATTCTTTCTCCCCGCTTGACAGCTTGTCCATTGATAGACTCGACCAGCGCCATAAGTTGATGTGGGAGGTATTGGTCTATTTGACGGGCTAAATTCATTACGTTAGTATTATATCAACTATTCCATTGACGTCGTATAAGGGTGGCTGCGTGTCAATATTTATTTATCATTGCGAGTCTCGACTTGCCTGGGCGTAGCAATCTCAATAATACAATAACTGAGAAGAAGTGTTACTGAGGCGCTAAATAGTGATATGTGATTCCCATAAAAATAAGTTAACGTATATAATAATTAAGTAAAAGAAAATCCTCAGCAATTCCCCTCTTAAGACAATAGAGGTCAGGGGAGTTATAGAAGAGAGTCTTTAGGAATGGAAGTCAAAAGTCAGGAAGGGCACAGGAAGAGACTGCGGGAAAGATTTAATAGATCTGGGCTGGCAGCCTTCCTGGACTATGAAATTGTGGAACTGCTGCTGACACTGGGGACGCCTCGCAGAGATTGTAAACCACAAGCAAAAGAAGCCATAAAGAGGTTCCAGACACTGAGAAGTGTTCTGGAGGCTCCGCCCAAGGAATTGCGGAGAATCAAGGGAATTACTGACCACAATATCTTTGTCATTAAATTCATGCAGGAGATAGCCAGGGAGTTTCTTAAGGAACAACTTCTCGATAAACCCTACTGCCGGTCCTCTAGGGAGGTCTTCGATTATCTATACCATTCTATGCGAGATTTGAAAAAAGAAGTCTTCAAGGTTATGTTCCTTGATTCTCAAAATCGTGTTGTAGATATTGAAGACCTCTTTGAAGGTACACTGAACGCCAGTGCTATTTATCCCCGGGAAATTATCCAGGGCGCAGTCAAGCATAACGCTGCGGCTTTAATTTTTGTTCACAATCACCCGGCCGGGAATCCTCAACCCAGCGATAACGATAAACAGATAACCCAGGATTTAGTTTTCGCCGGAAATATTATGCAGATTAAAGTCCTGGACCACATAATAATAGGCGAAAATCGCTACTTCAGCTTCGCCGATGCCGGCCTAATTGTAGAGTACAACGCGGATTTCTTAAGCCTTAAAGAAGGGAAGCTCCGCTAAGGGAAGCAAGCACGGCGGAACTATAGTTAACAGCGTAAATCATCATCCCTTCTCTCACTATGGGAAAGACTTGACATAGGGAGAAATCGTGGTATCATATTCTTATAAGAAAAATAAACAATTGAAATTATAATTGGCTGAGCTGAAAATCTAATGGCTTTGTAGTACTCAATCAAGTGGTTTTGGCAAATGTATAGTGAGGTGAAATAATTGTCTGATTTCGGACGGGGTATAAAAGCCGGCGTAGTCACCGGAATTGTATACACGGTTATCTATATAGTTGTCGGCGTCATATTTGTCCACGAGTCTTTATATCTCACGAACCTCTTAGACGCAGCGGGGCTCACCCCAGTCGTATCACCGATTTACCCAGGCTTTATTTCCTCGCTCGGTATCGTTAGCAATGTAGTCCGCGGAATCATATTCGGGGCGGTTTTTGCAGTTCTGTACAATTCCCTGCCCGGCACTACTAGCATTGTGAAAGGCGTAGTGCTCTCGACAGTGCTCTGGATAGTCACTGTAATTGAGGTTGTTTACACAAGCCCTGGATGGGCGGGTATTCGTGGGACTTTTTATGGTGGAACGGTTAACCTGTCATCTATTACCTTGGCAATGGTTGGCATTGCGTCCGCTCTGGTCTTTGGTGTACTGACCGGCTTCCTGTGGGATAGGTTTCGGGCGACAAGGCTGGTGGGAGCAGGGAAGGCCCGGCCTGTATTGCTGGTCGGCTTCGTCGTGGGAGGAATAATCTGGGTATCATTTGCCATGATGTTTCTTATTGAAAGGGTTCCTTTAGTAGTAGTAATAGGGAGTGAGTTCTGGTGGGAACAGATAGTTATTAGGTTAGCTCTCTTCCTCGGACTTCCCGGCTGGGTTCTCACCTTCATCGCCTGGAGGAAGACAAGAAGGGGCCAATCCGGACTTGGATGGGGTGTGTCTGGAGGGGCGCTTATGGCACTGACTGGTATTATGTTGCTACCCGGGGCTCTCGCCATTATAGGCGGCGTGTATAGCGGACGCAAGCCCGCCAACGAGCCCGTCGCTCCCGCAATTGCGCAATAACTATAAGCAAATTTGCTGACGCTGACTTAATCCACGAATATAACTCTGACTTTATAAGCCTTAAAGAAGGGAAAAGGACGTAATTCTCAGCAAAATTGAATTTATCCCTTAGCGATTAAAGGCAACTGAAAAAATACACAATTCGTATGATTGTTCGTTCCGCCATTTTGCTGTATAAGCCAACTGTAAAGCATGTTCTGAACAGGCTTCAGCCTCAAGGGTTAATAGGTAATATGGCATCATTGGTTCAAATGTTTATTCATCGCTCTTCCATGCATAAATATACTAATGCGGAGTTTCCCCGGCGGTAAGTAGTCAACACTTAAGAATTAATGACCTATGTGACTAACTGCATAATCTGCGGGCAACCGCTTGTCTATGCTACCGAAGCCAGGCTCAAGAAATGCGATTTTTGCGAACATGAAGATTATACTTTGATTTACTGTACTGCCGGACACTATATCTGTGACCTCTGTCACAGCAAGAAAGCGGTGGCAGTTGCTAGGCAGTTATTGGACGCCACTGATTCGAATGACCCGGTCTGTATTCTTGAGCACATTATGGCCCATCCCGTAATATCCATGCACGGTCCTGAGCATCATGCTATGGTGTCGGGTGCCATCATCGATGCTGTCTGGAATGCTGGTTACTGGTGCCCGGATTGAGCTGTTGATGAGGTTTTACAGAGAGCATCCAAGGTACCGGGAGGATGGTGCGGGTTCTTATGGTGTCTGTGGAGCAGTAGTGGGAGTCGGCATTGCTGTAAGCGTATTGACAGATGCCACGCCGCTGACCGGCGGACAACGTTCACTGGCGTTGGGAGCTACTTCGTTCGCCCTTGCTAGAATGCTGGACAGTCGACCTCGCTGTTGTAATAGAGCGAAAAGGCTTGCGGTATCAGCAACCGTGGATTATCTGAGAGAGCATGTTGAAATCGGGCTTCCTTGCACGAGGCAGATTATTTGTAAATATGTTCCACGAAATCAGGAGTGCCCGCGAACACTATGCCCGTATTATGATTCTGATACAGAGTTGAGCAGGACATGAGCTTTGAGGCTTAAGAAGTGGATATGTTTGTAAAAATCCGGCCGCGTTTGAACGCACCTTTAGTTTTTCGGGTTGATGCCAAGTCTCTAATTAGCCATTGATTGTGAGCCATCAGCGTTTTAAAGTAGGATCACACATGTTACAATACTATACTATGGGATACGATCGCCGGTGCATACATAGTCCTTTCAGAGTGAAGCGCAGCCAGTGTGAGTATTAAAATTTTAGAAACAGGAGGTTATTTTGAATGTCGAAGATAGCAATTGGAGCACGCACACTTCTTTACCCGCTTCCAGCTGTTCTTGTCGGGGCTCATGTTGACGGGAAACCGAACTTCTCTACATACGCCTGGTGTGGGATTGTAAGTAGTCGTCCCCCCACGCTCTCTGTCGCTTTCCAACACCAGCGCCATACCTTCAAGGGCGTTAAACAAAATGGCACATTCTCCGTAAACATTCCCTCTGTTGAGCTAGTGGAGGAAACAGATTACTGTGGCATTTTCTCGGGACGAAAGACAGATAAAGTAGCAGACTGCAAATTCAGTATCTTTTATGGAGGACTTGCGAATGCGCCTATGATTAGCGAGTGTCCTGTAAATATTGAATGCCTGGTTCTGCACATCCTGAATTTAGGGAGCCATGAGATGGTTGTAGGGCGAATTAAAGAAGTTTACACTACAGACTCATGCTTGACTGACGGAGAGCCCGATGTAACCAAAATTCAGCCTTTTTTCTGGGTTACGGATCCAGAAAACCAGTATTGGACATTCGGCAAGCCGATAGGCGAGGCATTTAAAATTGGGAAGCGGATGAAAAAGTAAGCTGCAGTTGCAGCGTGCGAAGCTTCCAAATCTCGATGACTCGTGCTCACTTTGTGCAGTAACATTGTTCAGTTTGGCTAATGTGAGTGTGTTAGATTAGGGAGTAAATCTATCACACCAATTACGTTATAAGCACGTAATGAATTTACTTGTGGGAGTACTGCTAAATGGAAATAATTGATTTGCGTAGCGATACTGTTACCCATCCCACGCCCGGGATGCGGCGGGCAATCTTTGAGGCAGAAGTAGGTGACGATGTGTATTGTGAGGATCCCACGGTTAATCGGCTTGAGATAATGGCGGCAGCGAGCATGGGTAAAGAAGCGGCGCTGTTAACTACATCTGGAACTCAGAGCAATCTTATCGCTGTGCTAACTTATACCAATCATGGGGACGAGATTATTGTGGGAGATGAATCTCACATATTCTGGTACGAAGTAGGCGGTGCTGCCGCTCTTGGTGGAGTGACTATGCGCACTTTGCCCAACGACAGCTGCGGCCGTCTCAATCTAAATGATATCAATCGTGCAATCCGAGACAAGGATATCCACTACCCGGAAACCACACTTCTCTGCCTTGAGAATACGCATAATCGTTGCGGTGGAGCAGTCCTTACCACAGATTATACAAACGAAGCTTGTAATCTAGCCCATAGATGTGGGCTAAAAGTGCATCTGGATGGAGCGCGTATTTTTAATGCAGCAATTGCTCTGGGCGTACAGGCGTGTGCACTTACAGAAAACGTTGATTCAGTATCATTATGCCTTTCAAAGGGACTTAGTGCGCCGGTTGGGTCACTGCTGTGCAGTAGCAAGGATTCTATTGAGCGAGCCCGCAAGTTTCGTAAGATGCTGGGGGGAGGCATGAGGCAGGCGGGGATTATCGCATCCGCAGGCATCGTGGCGTTGGAAACAATGGTAAATCGCCTGGGAGAGGATCATGCCAATGCGAGACGTTTAGCACAGGGACTGGCAGACATCAAAGGAGTTACGCTGGCCCAGGATAAGATACCCACTAACATCGTGATGTTCGAGCTCTCACCAGAGCTATCTGCACGCGAGTTTATAGAGGGACTTGAAAAGGCAGGGGTAAAAGTAGGTTTTAGGAACGGCCGTCCGTTCCGAGCAGTTACTCATTGCATGGTATCATCGGCAGATATTGATGAAGCGCTGACACGCATCGAGACGGTTTGTCGCAGGCTCCGTCGTGGGATCCAGAAATAACTCATGCATTACAGTGTTATAACAATTGTCGTGTCAATGCATTTCAAACTAGTGCATGACAATCGATGTTGACATCGGCTATTAGGTCCAGATAATACTCAAAACCGAATGCCAGGATGACAGAATTGGGTTTTGCCCCTTTGCGTATGAATGCAATGTGGCGGTAAAACTTTAGTTAATGAAGAATTGGCTGGTTAACATTGAGAGTGTTGTGAATCGCTATATCTGATTATTCTATGTGCATCGAAGGTATTACCCACTCAATGCCTAACTCTGATAGCTTACCTGGAGAAGGACAGCCCTGTGGCCAGTCCATCATAGTGTAATAAAGTTCTTTAGCTTTGCAAAAGGCTTCCCGGTCTGGAGCGACTCCTTGGAGGGGTCCGGAGGTATGAGGGGTAAAAAAGCGTTGGGGCATATTATCATCGTCGATAGTAAATCCTTCCCTTTGGTTAAAAGCTCTTGCCAAAGTGGCAGCTCTTTCTCCTACCTTCATCAATTCGGAGACGCTGGTATTCCAGCCGGTCACAGCGCTAACCAACTGGGCTATTCTTTCAAAGCCTACGAGACCAATAACCATAACAAAATAACAGCAGACGGCACAGTTTATGAAGTGTTTCCATAGAGAATCATAAATTAGCAGCCGTATCTTTGCCTCAGAAAGGTCGCTGGTGGGCAGTGGCTCCAATTTGCCTATAGCTTTAAACTGCTCCAACAGCGGGGTCAGATTGGTATAGGCTGAGTCATGCATATTATGGCAATGGTCAGCGCCTGTTGGTGACATACTGAATCCAACGCCCATGCCCTGCTTCCAACGAGGTTCATGCATTGGCAACTCCTGGTTTTTTATGTGGAGGGCGAATTCTTCGCTCGCTCGTCCCATTTTCTTCGCTGCACGGGCTACCCCCTCCGACAGTAAAGCTCCCAGATCCTGACGCAGAGCAACCTGTTCAATCATTTGCAGCAATGCCGGACCATTGCCGAAGCGGAGGTCTATTCCTCCAGTGTCCCGCGGCGTCAGGAAACCATGTTCAAAGCACTCCATAGCAAAGGCGATAGCACTGCCACAGGATATGCTATCTAAGCCATATGCAGCGGTCAGTTCATTACCTTTAGCGATAACTTTCAAGTCATCTATGCCACAGTTGGAGCCTAGAGAAGCTAATGTTTCATACTCCGGACCTCCATAGCGCGGATCAACTGTATAGGGCTCATCCACTTTTACTTCTCTCTTGCACTGAACAGGGCACGCAAAACAACTTCTCCTCCTTAAAAAAATGGTGTCCCTCATAGTTTCGCCACTTATTCTATCGGCTCCATAAAAAGAACCCTTCTGAAAGTTACAGGTTGGCAAACCTCCATGCTGGTTCAACGTTGTAACAATTGAGGCTGTGCCCAGATCCCGCATTCTTTTATTGTTTATTGGCGCGTTGTTCCTGATCCACCGAGCGATATCGTTTACGGTCTCTGGGTCGGCCAGAGAAAGGCGTTGGTGACCTCGGCAAGCTACTGCTTTCAAGTTCTTGGAACCCATAACCGCCCCCATACCAGTTCTACCAGCAAAAGCATCCAAATCATTCACCACACAGGCAAAGCGAACCTGATTCTCTCCCGCGGGTCCAATTTGAGCGACCTTTATTCCCGGGTCACCTAGCTCATCACGGATGGCATTCTGGCACTCCAAAGTCTTTAGCCCCCAGAGGTGGCGAGCGTCCTTAATCTTAGCTTCTCCATCTCGGATGAAAAGATAGACAGGCTTTTCTGCCCTACCCTCCACGATTATGGCATCAAAGCCAGCCATTTTGAGTTCGGCTCCCCAATAACCTCCGGCCTCGGATTCGCCAAATCCCCCTGTAAGAGGTGACTTGCCACCCACGCTATGGCGGCCACAGCCTCCTACTGGAACTCCCGTCAGCGGACCCGCGGCAAAGATGAGCTTATTGTTGGGACTGAGAGGGTCCATACCCCGATGGAGTTCGTTTAGTAGAAAGTATCCTACAAAGCTCTCACCACCAAAATATTGGCGGTAGAAATTCTCTGGCGGCTCCTCAATTGTTAAGCTCTCCGAGGAGAGATTAACTCGTAAAATCTTACCTATATATCCGTATGACATGCGTATTTTATTAGTAATCTATATTGAGGCAACTGGCTAAAATTCTATGCAAAGTATTTGCGAGTCGCTGGTAAATCTGTTTTATCAAATATACCACAAGCCAAGGCAATTTGGGAAGATTGAGTAAAAAATTATTTTGATTGATTGCTCGTTATGCATTGACTGAGACAAACAAGTTTATAATGGAGCAGGTTGTTAGTTTCGTATCTATGACATCTGAGATTTATGCAAGCTGAGCAATAGAGTCGCATCAGAACTTAACGGCCTTTATACGTTAGTTGGCAATCTTAGCTCTCTTTTATGTGATACTTTTAATCAAGATTGTAAAGGCTAACTTCAATTAAATAAAAGCTTGATTCATCAAGCTTGGTTGCCCACGGAGTTGGCCCAATAGATTAAGCAACCACATTCTATGTTTATGTCCTGTGAACCGATTGAATTGTAATATTGACCGGGGGAGTGGTTGCCGCCGATACTAGAGCAGCGACAGCAAGGCCAGCAAACACAAACCATATCGGCTGGTAACTATGCCACTTGTCAAATACCCAGCCAGCTAGGGGTGGGCCAGTTATGCTTCCCAGCATCATTATTCCTATCACTAGACCGTGTATTGCTCCGAAATTTCTTCTACCAAAGAATTCACTCAATACAGACGCCCTCAATGTATTGTTGCCCCCATAGCCAACCCCATAAAGTATGAGGAAAGGAATAAATAACCAGTTGGCTTCAGGGGAGGCAAACGCAAAACATAATAAACCAGCAAACATCATTGCAATAGCACCGGCTATTAGTCGCCTCTTATCTATTCTATCTCCAAGCCAACCCAGCCCAATGCGGCCGCCAATGCTTACCAACGGGATGGCGCTAGCTATCAGACTGGACTTTGCTCTGGTGATGTTAATACTGCTAAGATAAGGCATTACATGTGCAGTAATGGTACTCATTATTGCTGCCTGATACAATAGTGCTAGCGTTATGTGCCAGAAGGTGCGGCTTTTTATAGCCTGCCTCGCTTTAATATTCACTTCAGCAGGTTCTTCTGGAAGCGGACGGTCATCCGATGTAACATCATCATTGACTGTCCCATCAGGCTGATAGCCATATTGTTCGGGTTTGTGTCTGACTAAAAGAGACATTGGCAGGCATATAGCTATCATGCCTATGGCAAGGATGGCTATCGCCATCCGCCACTCATATCTATCAATAAGATTAACCATGATCGGAACCAGCAAGCCGCTAAATCCATAGCCACAAATCATAATCCCTGTAGCTATGCCTATTTTCTTCCGAAACCAGTTGGCAACCGCTGTCATCAACACTGTGCTGCTACACGTGCTCATGCCTATAGCAACTACCACGAAGGCTCCATAGAACGTGCCCAGGGAACTGGTACGGCTGAGAAGCATCAAACCCAGGCTGGTAATGATTGATCCAATGAATAGCAATTTTCTTGGCCCCCACCGGTCAACAAGCAATCCCACCAAAGGGGCAAGAAGGCCTGCCTCCAGTCCACGTAGTGAGGCGGCGAATGAAATTTGTGCATAGCTCCAACCAAATTCGTCCGCTAGGGGTTCAAAGATGGCAGTGAAACCGTAAAAAACAACTCCACCCCCGTATAGGGCAATCAGGAAACATGCGCCAACAATCCACCATCCATAGAATATTCTACGTGGCTTCCAATTTAGATTCAGTGGCATAGCGTGAGGCTCTCTATCTTTAATGGTTCTGGAGAATAGTCCTTTGGTGCAAAGTTCTTCAAATGTAAATGCACCGATGCAGTCGTCAATGTTATCATAAATGTATGGAGTGTGTAAAACCCGCGTTCCGAATACAACATTAATAAAAGTGAAGCTTAGTACATGGTTTTTATTCGTTTTATTGTACAAGACTGGAATTATTTAACTACGACTTTAATCAATATGTCGCCGGATAATCCGTCGCTTATCTGGTGATCATTTTTCAATCTCACCATGCTGCCTGTCCTCACTCCGGCCGGGATCCTTACCTCCAGCTTCTTCCCTCTTCTTTTTAATATCTTTATCACCCCCTGCAGAGCCTCCTGAGGGCTAATTGCCAGCTCATAGTGAATAGTATAAGTTTTTCGAGTCTGGCCAAATATTCCCTCCAGATTACTTTCTTGCTTCGGCCAGGCTTGAAATTCCATTCCGCCAGGCCTACCCCCGAAGTTCCCCAAAGAGAAAGAGGAGCCTCTGCCCTTCAAGAAATCGCCAAATATGTCGTCAAGAAAATCAAATCTCAAGCCAGCCCCGCCAAACTCCTTAATCATATCCTCGACGGTGGTTCGGGTGAAAGAACTGCTAAATACATCGCCTATTTCACCTATAGTGCCAAATTGGCCGTACTGCTTTCTTTTTTGAGGATCACCAAGGACTCCGTAAGCCTCGTTTATCTCCTTGAATTTTTCATTAGCCCATTTTTCTTTTCCGTGATTATGATCGGGATGATATCGCATGGCCAGTTTACGATAGGCCTTCTTGATTTCTGCATCCGAGGCATTTCTTGTTATGCCTAAGATTCCATAATAATCCTTAGCCATTTAAATCTATTATACTAACTAGTGGGGCCTCTGAGGCAATTGCTAGAATTTTGCTGACTATCTATTCCCTAAAATTTATGAAAATTATAGAAAGGCACCGACACTGGCGATGATTACCGCTTATTCTTTTCTCTGGGGAAATTTTTGACAAACGCTATTTGCCTTGCTAAAGTGCAGTTTTCTATTCAGGATATCGAACAGATAAATCGGAGGGTGCTTGACATAGTTATCATAGGTGAAAATATACGTGTTCTAGCGAGGGTAATTTCCACAGCGATAAAGGAAAGAGATTCCGAAGTCATCCAGAACTTAGCTAGAGCACAAGCTGAAGCTGGGGCCGATTACATTGATTTGAATGTTGGCCCCATGAGAAAAAATCCAGAGGAAAATATGCAATGGCTTGTCAGCACCGTTCAGGAAGTTATAGATTTGCCTTTATCCATAGATACTATAAATCCTGTAGCTATGGAGGCGAGGATAAAACCTTGCTAAAAAGACCTTTGCTGAACTCTGCTTCAGGGAAAACTGACTCCAAAAAACAAATACTTCCGCTAGCCCGAAAGTATAACTGCGATGTGGTGATTTCAGTGATGACGGATAAGGGGATACCTCCAGACGTTAATTCCAAGATATAGAGTATTATGGACACAGCCACCTATGCCAATGAATTGGGAATTTCCAACGAGGACATCTGTGTTGATCCCATAATTCTACCTGTGAGTACTGCTGGTGAGGGGCAGGGGTTTGCTGTTGCCTGTTTGGAATTTATTAAGATACTGGAAGATGTTTTGCCCAACGTTAAATCTACAGTGGGGCTTTCCAATATATCTAATGGAGTGCCCAGTGAACTCAGGCCGCTTCTTAATCGTGTCCGATGAGAATTATCTCTAGAGATGAAAAAAACAATTGATGAATCTGGCCTTCAGATTATTGCTTTGATTCCGGAGGTTCTCGATACGAAGAGTTTGGAAATTACAGGAAGGCCTGTAACTGAACTCCCCAGGAATCCCCCATTCGACTAAAGGTCAAAGAGATGGCTGAGGAATTATGTTTATGATTGTGAAAATATCCTCCTTGGTGTAGGATTTGTGAAAGTAAGTCGAAAGGCAGGCGAAGGCTTATGGATACAAAAGAATACCCGGCGATATGGTTACAAGCCGCTGGATGTACTGGCTGCTCAGTTTCTCTTCTTAATGTTACAAATCCATCTATTAAAAACCTTTTAGTTGATGAAGTGCTTCCGGGCAGCCATATAAATCTAAGGTTTCATCCTACTGTAATGGCGGGTTCGGGAGCACCTGTAATCGAAGTTATGGTGGATACATCGCAGAAGAAAAAGGGAGGTTACATGCTGATTGTAGAAGGGGCTATACCCACTGCTAAAGGTGGTATCCACGGAATCATTGGAGAACAAGATGGTAGGCCAGTAACTATGAAAGCGTGGGTTGAAACATTGGCCAGGGATGCACTGGCAGTCATTGCTTTGGGTAGCTGTGCTGCTTTTGGTGGAATTCCCGCTGCCTGTCCCAATCCCACTCAGTGTCGTAGCGTCGGTGAGGTTCTTCAAGCCAAGGGAATCAGTACTCCATTGGTAAATGTCCCCGGTTGTCCGCCACATCCTGACTGGTTTGTAGGCACAGTAGCAACCATAGTACTTTCCGGTCTGCCCGAGCCCGAGGATTTGGATGAACATAGCCGCCCCAAGGTTTTCTATGGGCAAACCATCCACGAAAACTGTCCACGGCGAGCGTACTACGATGAGAATAAGTTTGCTAAGAGGTTTGGTGATCCCGGCTGCAATTACGAATTAGGGTGTAGGGGTCCCATAACTCATGCTGATTGCCCTCTGAGGTTGTGGAATAATAGAGTGAATTGGTGTGTGGGCTGCGGTGCCACTTGTATTGGCTGTACAGAGCCTGATTTCTTTGATATATCACCACTCTATGAGAAAGTGAGCGGAGTTGCTTTGCCAGAGGAGGTTTAAATTAATGGGCACTATTATAATCGATCCAGTAAGTCGAATTGAGGGGCATCTGAAGTTGGAGGCCGTAGTTGATGGCGGTAAAGTGAAAGAAGCCAAAAGTTCAGGAACGCTATTTCGCGGTTTAGAACTGATAATGAGAGGAAGAGACCCCCGTGATGCACAGCGGATAACTCAACGTATTTGTGGAGTTTGCCCAACAAGTCATTCTACCGCAGCCGCTTTAAACCTCGATAGTGCTTTCGGCATCGCCGATAAAATTCCCGACAACGGCAGAATTATTCGTAATTTAATCCTGGGGGCAGCTCATATTGCCGACCACATACTACACTTCTATCACCTGGTGGCTCTTGATTATGTAAATGTAGCTAAATTAGTAAAGTACGATGGGAGTGATCCCGCACTAAATTCAATAAAAAACTTCATTGCGCGTGGCGAATTAGGTCCCTTTGTACCTCGCTATGAAGGTGATTATCGCCTGACCGATACGGCTAATGAACAGACGATAGCTCACTATGCCTTGGCTTTCGACATGCGTCGTAAAAGCCAGGAAATGCTTGCCCTCTTCGGCGGTAAGATGCCTCACAATATGGGTATAATACCTGGCGGAGTTGCTTCTGTACCCACAGTTGATGGTATGACATCCTTCTTGTGGAAATTGAAGGAACTTCAAGAGTTTATTGATAATGTTTACCTTTCCGATGTACTGGCGGTATCCCGTGTTTACTCAGATTATTTTGAGATTGGACAGGGCTGTAGAAATTTGCTTGCTTATGGTTCATATGAGCTAGATGGAAGGGAGGCTGACCTGACCAAGAGAAACAGGTTTTTTAAGCCCGGGACTACTTCTACCAATCTTAAGTTTGGTGAGTTCAATCCAGTTAAAATTACAGAAGAGGTGAAGCATTCTTGGTATGCCGATTCTATCAGCGGTAGACATCCCTCTCAGGGAGACGTTGTTCCTAATGAAGAAAAGAAAGGGGCTTATTCTTGGTTAAAATCACCTCGTTATAGTGGAATGGTTTTTGAAGTTGGACCATTGGCTCGGATCATGGTCAACTATGTCGGTGGTAATCCTGGAGTTAAAAGCCTGGTCGATTCTGTCTTATCTCAGACAAAGTTAAGCGCAGATAAGATGTTTTCTGTCATGGGCCGTAATCTTGCTCGAGCCTTAGAAACTAAGCTCATAGCTGATGAAATGGCCGAATGGATTCTGAAACTTAGACTTGGTGAGCCAGCTTACATAGATTATGAACTTCCCCAAGAGTCTACCGGAATAGGACTGGTCGATGCAGCAAGGGGCGCTTTGGGGCACTGGATAAAAATAGAAGAAGGGAAGATTGCCAATTACCAGGTAATTACTCCTTCCACGTGGAATATTTCTCCCAGGGATGACAAAGACCAACCGGGACCTCTGGAGCAGTCTATAATCGGAACTAAAATAAAGGATGAGGCTAATCCCTTTGAGATAGTGCGCATTGTGAGGTCTTTTGATCCTTGTCTTGCCTGTTCTGTACATTTGCTTAGTCCTCAAGGGCATGACCTGGGCAAATTTAGAGTTTGTTAGTAGTGATTTGAAGAAAGGTTCAGGAATGGGAAAATTTGTGCTGGGAATGGGGAATATCTTGTTGAGAGATGAAGGAATTGGTTGTCACGTGGTACATGCTTTAGAATCCAGACTTGGCGGGTCTCTCACCGATGTAAAAATAATAGATGGAGGAACATGTCCAGATGTAGTGCAGTTTATTGATAACGCTGATAAATTGATTATAGTGGATGCTGTTGAAGGAGGAGGAATATCAGGACAAATTTATCGCTTTCATCTCGAGGATATACATCTAGAGCAAAAGTCATTTCTATCCCTTCACGATGTGGGATTAGTGGATAATTTATTGTTAAAGAAGCTTTGGCATATTATTGGCGAGACTGTCATTATTGGAGTTGAGCCCAAAGATATTAGCTGGGGGTTAGAGTTATCGCCAGAGCTACAAGATAAAATGCCTCAGATAATAGATACAGTTTTATCAGAACTTAATACATCAGCCGACCTCTCTATCAAGAGAGAGGAATATTGTGAGGGCGTAAAGGAGAGATGAAATGTTGATTTCAGAGCAAAAACCACTTGAAGAAATCTTAAACTATCTGGACTTGGATGAGAATATTTTTCTCATTGGATGTAAGGGTTGTGCCGAGGGTTGGGGGAGTGGAGGAGAAAAACAAGTAGCAGAAATGGGGAGAAATCTACAGGAACGAGGCAAAACTATCGTAGGCTCGGTAGTTGTCGATATGTTATGCGATAGTACATTAACCAACTTGAAACTTAGAACCTATAAAAAGGAAATTGCTGCTGCTGATTCTGTCCTGGTTCTGACCGATGGTGCTGGAGTGCAGACGGTAGCGGAATTAGTGGATCAAGTAGTTCATCCCGGCTGTAATACTCTGTCTTCAGGTGGTGCTCATGCCGAGTGGAAAGAAGCGGAGCGCTGCCTTGAGTGTGGTGATTGTATGCTGGAATTTACTGGGGGTCTGTGTCCCATTGCCCGATGTTCTAAGCATCTGTTGAATGGTCCGTGTGGTGGCTCGCAAGGCGGTAAATGCGAAGTTGATCCGGATATACCTTGCGTCTGGCAACAAATTGTCGATCGTCTTGCCAAACTAGGGCAACTTGATAAATTGGAAAGAGTTGTGACACCGAAGAATTGGAGTGTAAGCCTTACATCAGGCCCACCAGTAAAGAGGCTTTCTTAGTGCTGTTGTGAATGAAACAATTGGAGGAGCAATGAAAACGAAAAGTAATTTAGAATGGGTATTAGAGGCGGGGGAGTTTGCAGTCACAAGCGAGTTGGGGCCACCGCAGAGTGCTGATTCACAGGTGATTAGGAGAAAAGCAAAGATACTTAAAGATTACGTAGATGCCGTTAATATTACTGATGGGCAGACCGCGGTCGTGCGCATGGCATCATGGGCAGCTTGCTCTATAGGCAAAGAAGAAGGTTTAGACCCGATTGTGCAGATGACGTGTCGTGATCGGAATCGTATCGCTCTTCAGATGGATATTTTGGGCATATCC